>OLQC01001783.1_pt1 | contig 16074 bp, 12 predicted proteins | sample 1672471 | NCBI WGS metagenome assembly OLQC01 (sample SAMEA3136689, study PRJEB25190) | human gut metagenome | biome: human gut; feature: human-associated habitat; material: faeces | place: Austria | collected 2013
TAAAGTAGAAAACCTCTCTATGTTGTTCAGCACCGAGGAAGTGCAGACCAAAGCATTGAATGAAGTAACTTTCGAAATTGAAAAGGGAGAATTTGTCGCTATCATGGGGCCGTCCGGTTGTGGAAAATCTACCTTGTTGAATATACTTGGAACATTAGATACCCCTACTTCGGGCTCTTATCTCTTTGAAGGAAAGCGAGTGGATAAAATGAATGAAAACCAATTGACCGCTCTCCGAAAAGGAAATATCGGTTTCATCTTCCAAAGCTTTAATTTGATTGATGAACTGACTGTATATGAGAATGTTGAACTCCCATTGGTGTATCTTAATATAAAGCCGACAGAACGTAACAGGCGGGTAAAAGAAGTGCTTGAAAAAGTGAATATGCTGCATCGCGCCAATCATCTGCCACAACAGTTATCAGGTGGACAGCAGCAACGTGTGGCCATAGCCCGTGCCGTAGTTACCAATGCCAGGCTTTTGCTGGCGGATGAGCCGACAGGTAATTTGGACTCTACCAATGGGGTGGAGGTTATGGAACTGCTTAGTACACTGAACAAACAGGGGACCACCATCATCATTGTTACCCATTCACAGCGTGATGCTGCTTATGCACATCGTATAATCCGTTTGCTGGATGGTAAAATTATTGCCGAGAATCGTAACCGCCCTATGGAATCTGACAGCAAAATTGAAATTTTATGATTATACAAAATTATTGGAATAGCGTTTGGCGTAATCTGATGAAGAGGAAAGGTTTCAGCTTCATCAATATCTTTGGCTTGGCTGTAGGCATGGCATCAGCTTTATTGATATTTACTTACGTTGCTTTTGAATTTAGTTTTGACAAAATGCATAGTAAGAGTGAACGGATTTATCGTGTGCAAAGTACTTTTCATGAGGGGGAAGTTCTGACGGATGATTGGGCGACCAGTTCATTCGGATATGGTTCGGCCATGCAGGAAAATCTGGCGGGAATTGAGGATTATACTCGTGTAGGATGTATTATCCAACCGGAGCAATTGGTAAAATATGGCGAATTATGTCTGCGCGAGAATGGGATAGCATACGCTGATCCTGGCTTTTTCCGTTTGTTTGATTTTGAATTGTTGAAAGGTGACCGCGCTTCTTGTCTTTCCATGCCATGTCAGGTAGTGATTACGGAACGGATTGCCCGCAAATATTTCAGAGATGAAGACCCTGTCGGGAAGATACTTATTTTTAACAGCAATATGGGAAAGGTGTCTTGTGAGGTAACTGGAATCATGAAAGAAATGCCTTCTAATTCGCATATACATTATAATTTTCTTTTATCATATGCCACCTTACCTAAATGGGTACAGGAGTATTGGTACAAACATGAAGCCTATACATATGTATTGCTGGATTCGCCCGAGCGCAAAGAAGAGATAGAACGTGCTTTTCCTCAATTGGCCGAGAAGTATAAAACTGAAGAGGCATTGAAAAACAAGACTTGGGGGGTGCGGTTGGAGCCATTGGAGAAGATTCATCTCAATCCTCAATTAGGTTATGAGGCCGAGTTGAAAGGGAACCATTCGGCCATCATCGCATTGATTTTCGGAGCTATTGCTATTTTGATTATCGCTTGGATTAATTATATAAATCTGACAGTTGCCCGTTCTATGGAGCGTGCCAAAGAGGTAGGAGTGCGCAGGGTAGTGGGAGCTTTCCCGAAACAGCTTGTTGGTCAGTTTCTATTTGAAGCATTTGTAATGAATTTGATCGCTTTTATCATTGCGTTAGGATTGATCGAACTATTACTTCCTTCTTTCAATCAGTTGGTAGGACGTACTATTACTTTCTCTGTATGGTTTACGGAATATTGGGGGGGCGGGGTTCTATTGCTTTTTATAGTCGGTATTTATATTTCCGGTTACTATCCTGCCCGTGCATTGTTGCGTAAGAAGCCGATTGTTTTACTGAAAGGTAAATTCCAAAATAGCCGTTCCGGAGAAAATACACGTAAAATATTGGTCATAGTACAATATACGGCATCCATGATATTGCTTTGTAGTACATTAATTGTGTTTGCACAACTCAGCTATATGCGTCGGCAGTCTTTGGGAGTAAAGACCGACCAGATTCTGGTAATCAAGTTTCCCGGACCTACTGAGGGTATGAAAACAAAGATGGAGTCTATGCGGAGAGCTATCAAGAAATTGCCATTGGCGTCGAAAGTAACTTGTTCCGGGGCGGTACCGGGTGAAGAGGTGGCCATGTTCCTGTCCAATCATCGGGCACATGATGCGTTGAAGCAAAACCGGTTGTACGAGATGCTGAGTTGTGACCCTGATTATATAGATGCATACGGACTGGAGGTGGTAGCCGGACGGGGTTTTTCCGAGGAATATGGGGACGATGTGAATAAATTGGTTATCAACGAAACGGCTGCCCGTATGTTAGGATATGTGGATAATGATGATGCCATTGGTGAGGAAATAGCTGTTGAAACGCTAGGAGAGCCCATGCAGGTAATCGGGGTAGTGAAGGATTATCATCAGCAAGCGTTGAATAAAGGTTATACAGGGGTAATGCTTTTCCATAAAGATAAGATTGAATGGATTCCTCAGCGTTATATTTCGGTTGTGATGAAACCGGGTGATCCTTCGGAATTAGTATCACAGATAGGAGAAATATGGAATAATTACTTTGCGGATTCCAGTTTTGATTATTTCTTCCTCGACCAGTTCTATGACCGGCAGTACCGTCAGGATGAGGCTTTCGGCGTATTGATGGGAGGTTTTACCGGATTGGCTATTTTTATCTCCTGCTTAGGTTTATGGGTGTTGGTTATGTTCTCTTGTGCCGTCCGTACCAAGGAGATGGGTATCCGGAAAGTATTGGGGGCATCTCGTTGGAATCTGTTTTATCAGTTGGGTAAAGGTTTCTTTATTCCTATTATTATCGCTATTCTGATTGCGTTGCCTGTGGCATGGGGCAGCATGAATGCATGGTTGGCTCATTATCCGTTCCGAACAGAATTGAAAGTGTGGTTCTTTCTGCTTCCTGTGGTCTTGATGTTGTTGATTTCTTTTCTGACTGTAGCAGGACAAACCATAAAGGTTGTTTATAGTAAACCCGCTCGGTCATTGAAATATGAATAATGGAATATAAGATATCCGTGGTTAGTAATTCATTTACAAGGAATATCATTTAAAGCCAATATAAATTATCGTACCAGTTCATTATGGCAGATCAATACTGATAAACTTTGAAAACCTTTTGAATTTTTCTACAAAACTAATTTTGCGTCTAAAATTATTTTATTAATTTTACAGCGTTTTTAAGGAGAGTCTAACTCTCTATAGTTACAAATGAGCGATGAGAAAGGGTGCCCTGATGGCATCCTTTCTCTTTTGTAGTGTGTTTTTGTATAATCTATATTGTATTTTACTTATGTCACGATTATGTGAAATCACGATACATCTTTTGTATTTCCGTTTCTTTTACTTTTATCAGACTTAATCGTTTTTCTTGCATTAAAAAACAATTGGACCTCCCTTTGTTATATATTTAACACTCTTTTAATCTCATTTTGTTGAACAATCTACGCGATTCAAATGTTAATATAATGTGTTTTTCATAGTAATAGATTTAAGATTAATAGTTAGTATTTGCTTGTGAAAGTCAGTACACTTACGGATAAAAGCGTTTATCCGAAAAGAAAAGAGAGGCGACCGGAAACGGAAGCCTCTTTCTTTTTGAGCATTTTTAGTTCACCATAATTATTGTGAGAGGAAAATTGATTCTGATTGTATAAATAATATAATGTGTTGAAAATAAGATTTTTCCCTTTTTAAGCCTTTAATAAAAAATGGAGTTCTCTTAGTAAGAGAACTCCATTTTGCTGCAAAGATAGCTATAATTCCTTAATACAGAAAATTCCGCATTAAAAAAGTATTCCAAAGTATGCTTATAAATGACAATTGTTTGCAAAAATAATATGAAAGGTTATAACTATAGGACACTCTATCAGGCATTTAAGTAAACTTGGGGTTCTCTTACTAAGAGAACCCCAACAAAAAAACGAAAATTGATGGCTTATTCGAGCCTCATTTTTTAGAAGAATAATTTAATTATGATGTTTTGATGGAAATAAAAAGTCCTATGGAGCTTGCAACCGAAGCACTCTCTTATAATAATCAAAACATAGCGAGCAAAGCGCCTAAGTTACTGCTCTGCAGTTCAATCGCTTCCGTCTCAGACCAGGGGTCAAATAAGGGAGTCACGCCATTGGCGGGAATAGGGAAGGAACATCCTGAACTCAATTGGTATTATCTGTATCTGCCTAACAAAGAATTGAAGCGCTATATCGGCGTTTTTAGTGGCAGGAAGTCCGTAAAACTTCGTAAGCCATCAGGTGAAGCAGAAGAAAGATACTTTTGTTTCAAGGTATTTTCCTATACTTCGACGGACCACAGGAAACGCTTCGAGCAATGCGCCTATACTAAGGAGGAATATACTGCCCGTCGTGATTCCGCCCGGGTAGTGAAAGAAGCCTTTGCCACCGGTTCCACCCGGAAATTGAATGCTTTGACGGACGAGAAAGAAATCGAAGGCAACGGCTGGCTGTTTGTCTGCGCTCCTTTGGATCAGTTGGAACTTATTTTGTCTGCTATGTTTCCTCGCCAGTATTTGGTGACGGACTATAACACGCACCGTGCGGCGGTCATCCCTCAACGTCAGATGGAGGAATTTATCTATTTGTACGAATCCATGCCTTATAATATCGAGTTGATGAACCGTCCTTTGGAGGATTATCTTCAGAAGAAACAACGAATTCGCATTACCGGTGGTGTTTTCCGAGGGAAGGAGGGGTGCATTATGCGTTTGCACCGCAATACTCGGCTGGTATTTGCTTTTGGGAATATGACGGTGGCTGTGAGTTATCTTCACGCTTTTCCGTTTGAGAAGGTTGAGTGAAGATAGTTTCTGTTCTTGTGCTCATCTTTTATTGAAATAAGCATTATTGAGCAAAATAATATTTGAATTTGCTTGGATATATGATGAAAAATCATGTTCCTTGCAAAATTAACTCATACTTATGGCAAAACAGATAACTCCTACTCCTCCCTTGAAAGAGCAGGCTGCAATTGATTTCATTACGGAAATCAGCAAAAAAAGAAGGTCACCCAGCAGAAAAAGCTAAGGTGAAAGAGGGGGGGGGCTATGCGCATAAAGGCGTTGCTGACCTTTAATTTCTAGCACTCGTATGGATAAAGATATTCGGGTAATTTGCATGTCAGAAAATTATGAATTTAAACCATTTGACTGTGGAAATGATGATCTGAATGGTTTCTTGTTACAAGATTATTGGATGATGAGGAACAGCCGATAGATAACCTAGGGGAGTGAGCCATTCGAAAATTTACTACTCAACGAAACAATTCACTTTATTACGGTAGTGATGCCGGTGCTGAAATGGCTGCCACATATCATGGTGTGATTGGAACGGTGAAGCTTTTGGGTAGCTCTATCTGGAATTTCATCGGAATTTTTTTCAAAAATATCTTTAACGGATGCAGGGAGTATGTTAATATGGTTCCTGACAAAATCACTTTGGCTACAAGCTAATGTTAAATTCAAAGCTGATTAATTAACAAAACTCAGTTTAGGGCACAGGTATGTGCCCTTTTAAAGGGGATGCTCTAAATTGAGTGCTTAGAGATGGTAAGAGTCTCTGTTGAATATCATCATCTCAACTTGCAAAATGTATTTGTACTAAGAAACTAAAATATATTTAGCATTACTTTCCTTTAATAACAGTCGTATGACTAAAGTTCGTTGCATATTAAACGATGATATCTACATACATGATGCTGGATATGTAAAAATGTAAATTCAAATTCAATCAATTATATGGAAAATAGTAAGAAAGTTTATGTGGGGATGAGTGCGGATATGATACATCCTGGTCATCTTAATATAATCCGCGAAGCGGCAAAACTTGGGTGTGTAACAGTTGGCGTGCTGACAGATGCTGCTATAGCAAGTTACAAGCGTTTACCTTATCTTGACTATAATCAACGATCAGAAATAGTTCGTTCCTTGAAAGGAGTGGATAATGTTGTCCCCCAAGAAACATTGGATTATGTTCCTAATCTTGAGCGGTTGAAGCCTGATTTTGTTGTTCATGGAGATGACTGGATGCAGGGAGTCCAGTCCAATGTTCGTAATCGGGTTATAGAATGTCTGAAACAATGGGGAGGAAAAGTTGTCGATATAGCTTATACCAAAGGCTTTTCTTCCTCCGCAGAAAATGAACGTCTGAAAGAGATAGGAACTACTCCTGAAATCCGTCAGAAACGTCTTCGTCGTTTAATTAATGCCAAGAAGATAGTTCGCATATTGGAATCCCATAATGGCTTGACTGGTTTGATAGCAGAAAATGTATCTGTAATCGTTAATGGCGTTAAGCATGAATTTGACGGTATGTGGTCAAGTTCATTGACAGACTCTACTAGTAAAGGGAAGCCTGACATTGAAGCTGTAGATTTGACCACACGTTTGCATGACTTGAACGACACGTTGGAATGTACAACGAAACCTGTCATATTCGATGGAGATACGGGCGGTAAAATTGAACATTTTGTATTCACAGTTCGTACCTTGGAGCGCTTAGGAATTTCTGCTGTCATCATAGAAGATAAGGTAGGTTTAAAGCAGAATTCTTTGTTCGGTACAGATGCGGTTCAGATCCAAGATACTATTGAAGGATTTTGTAATAAGATCCGTACAGGAAAAAATGCACAAGTGTCGGACGATTTTATGATAATAGCCCGTATTGAAAGCCTGATTGCCGGAAAAAGTATAGACGATGCACTGGCGCGTGCGGCGGCGTATGTGGAAGCAGGTGCAGATGGCATTATGATTCATAGCAAGAATAAAAGTGGGGACGATATTAAGGAATTTTGTCAAAGATTCCGGGTTGCTAACGTATCTACTCCCATTGTTGTAGTACCTACTACTTACAGTCACATAACAGAAACCGAATTGGCTTCATGGGGTGTGAACGTAGTAATTTATGCAAATCACATGTTGCGAAGTGCATACCCCTCTATGGTTAACTGCGCCAAATCAATCCTTATGCACGAACGCTCACAGGAAGCTGTTAATGATTACTGTATGCCTATCAAGGAGATTTTGGAACTTATACCTGGAACAAAAAAAACACTAAAATGATTTCACCTGATTTTTTTATTAATAGCCTTTCCCAGAGAGGCATTGATTTCTTTGCCGGAGTTCCCGATTCATTGCTGAAGAATATCTGTGCCTATATTGCAGATCACAAAGACGGACATCATAATATCATTGCAGCTAATGAGGGTGCAGCTGTAGGTTTGGCTGCCGGACATTATTTAGCTACCGGTCATATACCTGTTGTCTATATGCAGAATTCCGGTGAAGGAAATATCATCAATCCACTGGCGTCGCTTACGGATAAAGATGTTTATAGCATTCCACTCTTGCTGCTTATCGGATGGCGAGGAATGCCAGGTGTGCATGATGAGCCACAGCATGTCAAACAGGGGAAAGTGACTATCCCGTTACTTGATGCAATGGGCATTAAGCACGTTGTGATGAGCAAAGATGAAAAAGAATTGTTAAAACAAATAGAAGATGCCCTCTTTTTTATGGAAACAAAAAATGAAGCTTTTGCTTTTGTGATAGAAAAAGATACATTCGATTCATATGAATTGCAATCAGGCAGTCCTTCAACATTGTCAATGAGTCGTGAGGAAACCATTCAGGCAATTGCTTCATCTATCGGTCAAGAAGACTGCATTGTGTCTACTACTGGTATGATTTCTCGTGAGTTGTTTGAGCATCGTACCCAAATGAAACAAGGTCACGAGAAAGATTTTCTCACTGTAGGTTCCATGGGGCATGCTTCTCAAATAGCTCTAGGTATAGCATTGGAAAAGACAGACCGTAGGATCTGGTGCTTTGATGGCGACGGAGCTGTAATTATGCACATGGGTTCTATGGCCATTATAGGGAGCAAACAGCCGAAAAATTATATTCATGTAGTCTTTAACAATGGTGCTCATGATTCCGTAGGTGGCCAACCTACGGTGGGCTTGGATATTGATTTGCCGGGGATAGCCCGTTCCGTAAGATACAATGCGGTTCATACGGTTTCTGATATGAACGGTTTGAAAAAAGCTCTGTCGGATATTCGGTTGGAAGATGGTCCTGTTTTGCTGGAAGTGAAAGTAAGGAAAGGCAATCGTAAGGATTTGGGCCGTCCTACTACCACGCCTATACAAAATAAAGAAGCTTTTATGGGGTTCTTGCAAGATAAAGAGTTGAATTAATTATGCAAGAATATTATATCGGACCAGACTTGAACACTCAATTGGCTGCTCTTCTGCAGAAACTAAATGTAACAAAGGTGTTCTTGGTAAGAGGCAAGAAGTCCTATACATCCTGCGGTGCATCGGATGTGATGGATGCCGTATTAAACGGAAGGGGTATAAAAACTGTCTGTTTTTTTGACTTCTTGACAAACCCTAGAGTTGAAGATGTCAGGAAAGGGGTTCTTCTATGCAAGTCACAATGTCCCAATATCATATTGGCGGTAGGCGGTGGCAGTGCACTTGATATGGCTAAACTGATTCGTTACCATATATATAAAGAAACAGATAGCTATATTCCGCTAGTGGTTATCCCTACAACAGCTGGAACAGGTGCGGAAACAACCCATTTTAGCGTGTGTTATATAAATGGAGAGAAGCAGTCGATAGCTGATTCTGCAATGCTTCCCGATTATGCTTTTGTCTGTTCGGAGTTGACTAGCCATAATGATGCTTATCTGACAGCTTGTACAGGATTTGATGCTGTTGCGCAAGCTATAGAATCCTATTGGAGTGTGAATTCAACGGATGAAAGCCGTAGTTATTCGTTGAAAGCATTAGGTCTGTTGTGGAAGCAATTGCCTTTGCTGATAAAAAACTTGGATAATAAGGAGCTAAGAAGTGAAGTCGCAGAAGGGGCGTACTATGCAGGTCGTGCTATTGATATAACGACTACTACTGCGCCTCATGCTTTTTCTTACAAATTCACAAGTCTGTATGGAATACCGCACGGTCATGCGGTGGCACTAACTTTTCCATACTTTTTTGCATTGAATCTTTATGGTGAAAGATTACAATCTACATTGGATAGTTATGAATATGGACAAAGAATGAAGTTGTTGGTACAATTTCTGGATGCTGATAGAAGTGACTTCTTGTCTTGTCAGCTGCACATGAGTACTTATATTTCTTCATTGGGTTTGTCTGCGAAAGCATTAACATTCGATGAATTAGCTTCTGCTGTTAGCTCTTTTAATGAACAAAGGGGGCGGAATAATCCTGTTGTCATTGATGAGGAGGTAAAAAGCGGATTACAGAATTATTTTATGGAATTAAAAGAGTCGGACAAAGAATAGGTTGATCCTAACCATTCCCAATTTAAATTATTAATTATGCGTATTCAAAATTTGTATTATAAGCTAGGGGGGGAAAAAGGAGGTTTCCTTCAAACCAAGTGGAGTGGATATATACAAAAAAAAACGGTTAAGAGAAATAGAAAGCTATTGCAGGATAAAGGAATATGTGCTCTTGATGCTATGTCGGCAGCCTGTAAAGAAGCTGGTGTCAGCTTTGGAATGGAATTTGGAACCCTGCTTGGAGCCTATCGTAATCAAGGGTTTATTCCTTATGATGATGATATGGACCTTACCATGTGGGCAGAAGACTGTTCTAGGGATTTTGAAAATGTACTACTTAAATATGGTTTCTATAAAAAAAGAGCTTTCTATCTTGTAACCGTAGATTCTAATGGAAAGAGAACAAGGAAGCTGACGGAAATAGCATTGGATTACGATGGATTACAAGTTGACATATTCTTCAGTTTCAGAAAAACGGAAATAACACGCTCGATTTTTGTTTATTGCCCTCCTGTTGTAAATGAAAAAATGACGGCTCGTGAATTTGTACTGCCTATAGGGCTTTCTCCTCGATTAGTGACTGTAAGGAATAAGCAATATCCGGCTTTTGCAGACCCTCACAAGACTCTTTCTTTAATTTATGGAGAGGATTTTATGATTCCACGTAAGAATGCCAGTGCGACAAAAAGTATTCAATCAAATGTAATAATTCATGATATGTTTGTTGCTTATGGAGAAGGTTTTATGTTAGAGTAGTGTGGTTGTAGACTTTTATTTCTTTCCATGAAGAGAACATCGGGTTTTGTTGCTGTTATTTGGAGTTTGATTGAACGGTTGTCAAGTCAGGTAATAAGTTTCCTTTTGGGTATTGTATTAGCGAGATTGTTGTCCCCTAGCGATTATGGTATCGTTGGAATGACAATGATTTTTATATTATTGTCAAATGTGTTTATTGAAGCAGGCTTTGCCAATGCATTAATACGTAAAACCAATCGAACTGAGCAGGATTTGTCAACAGCATTCTATTTTAATGTGTTGATTGGCATATTGGCATATTGTATATTATGGATTGGTTCACCGTTTATAGCTGATTGGTTCAAAGAACCTCTTTTGTCTTTATTAATTAGGATATCAGGTGTCAATGTTTTATTAAATTCTTTATGCATCGTTCAAACAGCCTTGTTAACAGCGAATTTAGATATTCGTCGGCAAACAATCATTAATTTGTGTGGGCAAATACCTGCAGGGCTGATAACAGCTATTTTGGCGTATAATGGGTTGGGAGTTTATGCTCTAGTTTTCCAAACAATAATAGCTTCGTGCATTAGGGTTATTATGTTATGGCTTTATACTCCATGGAGACCTCAAGAAAAATTTAATAGAGAATCTTTTCTCTCTTTGTGGAATTTTGGGAGTAAATTACTAGGTGCTAATTTAATAGGAACAGCCTTTAATCAGGTTAGTTCTGTGCTAATTGGCAAATATATAGGAAAAAGTGATTTGGGATATTACTCCAAAGCGTCAAATCTATGTGGAAATATTGATAGCGTTTCATCGGGAGTTGTACAGAAAGTGGCATTGCCTATGTTGTCTGAATTTCAAAAAGACAAAGTTCTATTATCAGAGAAATTTCGTGAAATGATGCGTTTGCTTATCATGGGTATGGCGCCATTGATTTCTTTTTTCTGCTTTACAGCATCTGACATTATTGTAATACTTTGGACTGAAAAATGGATTCAGTGTGCTTTCGTATTTCAGATACTTATAGTAGGGGCAGCCTTTAATCCTATAGGACACATGAGTCTTAGTTTAATGCAGACAGTTGGAAATTCTGCATTAATATTAAAATTGGAAGTCCCTAAGAAAATTATCTATTGCATTTATTTAGCTATAGGTTTCTGCTATGGTTTAGTCGGTTTGGCTGTCGCCCAAGTATTAATCAATATAACAGGAGCTCTTATTAATATGTGGGCAACAAAGCGTATCGTCAAATATAGTTATATGCGACAAATAGTAGATGTTTTGGGTTATATGGTGATTGCTTTTATTGTGGGCTATATATGGTTTAATATGATACATACTGGATATATGTTCTTTAATATTTTATTAATGTTTATGTTGATTGTGTTTACTTATTTTGCAATACTTGTTATGATTAAGGACGCAATCTTAATTAAATATGTAAAAAAAATAATAGGACTCTAGCTATTAAACCTGTTTAGATGATTTTCTCTTTTCTTTCATATTCGTGCATCATCCATTGTTTCTGTATCATAGAAATGCTACCCATTCTATTTCAGCCCCAAAGGAGTAATATCCTTGGAGTTAGTATTTGATGCGGAAGAGCACAAAAATAACAATATGCAATATTATGCCATCAACTATATGATTAAATATACGATTCTTTTATGAATATTATCTGCGTTTTCATCTTTTTGATAATCAGTTTACTATTAATTGTAAATTTCAAATGTACTTTCATGGTGGTGTCTGCATGTAGTATGGTGTTAGGCTGTATGAATGGAGTGGGACCTTTTGGTATGTACCAAGCTGTTTCAATTGCTGCATTCAGTATTTTTATGTTGCGGTATTTTTATTGGAAGGATATGCGAACTTATCCGCTCTTGTTCAGCTCAATATTATTGATTGTATCTTATGTGTTGAGCAATCATTACGCCGTATACCGTCATTATGGTTCATTGGTTTCCTGCATAGTGGTAGATGTAGCTTCACTGTTTGTATTCTATCAAATTATAAGTAAAAATAGCCGATATATATTTATATATATAAGAACTTGCGTTATTTTGTCGTTGGTTGTTGGTGTATATACCTTGGTAGAAACAATAATTTCCAGTAACCATTATATGTTCATTGTCAATTCATTGGAACTATATTCTCAAGACATCATCGTAGAGGATATACGTTTTGGCATGAAACGTGCGCAAGCTATTTTCGGCATGCACACTACGTTAGGAGGTTTCTCCACTATGATGGCTGGACTTTTACTTTGGGTACGCTTGAATTGTCCGCTGTATGTAAAGAAGTTGGGAAAGAAAAAGCTTTCAATAGCTATTGGCTTGATGATTATAGCCGTGTTTCTTACAGGTACGCGTAGTACGATAGCTGGACTGGCCGTAGTGTTAATGTCCTTTTTCAGCTTTAAGCATGTAAAGATGAAGTATGTATTCATAGCAATTGTCTCAGTGGTCATAGGTTTTATGGCTTTGGATGCATATCTTGATAAGATAATCCTTTCATTTACTGATACGGAAAGTGTAGGAGGAAGCAATACTGATATGCGTTCCATCCAGTTCGAACTGGCAGCTTTGTTCATGATGCAGTCTCCTTTCTTGGGAAACGGTATCAGCTATACATTTGAATATGTAGCCGATAAGTATAAGGAGATGTGTGGTGCGGAAAGTTTATGGATTCCCATCATGATAGACTTCGGCATGTTGGGAATTACAGCTATTATTGTTTTTGTACTAGACTTTGCCTTTGAAAAAATGAATGAATATGGTATTGAAAAATTGAAAAAAGTTGTAGAAACAACTAATACAGTAGTAGAAAATGAAGTATCAAATGAAACTGATACAAATTCTAGTGCTGACCAAAATACACAAGCAAATCAAGCTGTTGAAAATGCTGAAAGTAATTAAAGGAGGCTAGAAGATGTCTCAAGAAAATAACGAGTTAGTGCCAAGATGGTATGTAATTCATACATATTCAGGTTATGAAAATAAAGTTAAGACAGACCTAGAAAATACTATTAAAAACAGAGAGTTAGGAGAATATTTCTTTGACATTATTGTTCCAATGGAAGAGCAAATTGAAATAAAAGATGGAAAGAGAAAAACTAACTTAAAGAAAGTATTCCCAGGATATGTTCTTATTAAAATGATTGTAACTGAGAAAACATGGTATATTGTTAGAAATACAAGAGGTGTTACAGGATTTGTTGGTTCAGGTACGGATCCTATTCCATTGACTGAAGATGAAATTAGAGCAATGGGATTTGAGATATCAGAAGTTAACATAGATTATGATGTTAATGATTCTGTTAGAGTAATGGATGGACCATTACAAGATTTTGTTGGAACTGTAACTGAAATTAATAAAGAAAAACATAAAGTTAAAGTACTTGTTTCTATGTTTGGAAGAGAGACACCTGTTGAATTAGAGTTTTCTCAAGTACAAAAAATTTAAGTTTGTAATCTAATTTTTAGATTAATATACATATTTCGTAGGTAAAGGAGGTGCTAAGTAAGATGGCAGAAAAAGAAATCGGTAATGTAATTAAATTACAAATACCTGCAGGAAAAGCTTCACCAGCTCCACCAGTAGGTCCAGCATTAGGTGCAAGTGGTGTAAATATTATGCAATTTGTAAAGGAATTTAACGATAGAACAGCTTCACAAGCAGGATTAATTATCCCTGTTGTTATTACAGTTTACAAAGATAAATCATTTAGTTTCATCACTAAAGAACCACCTATGGCAGTTTTAATAAAAAAATCTGCAAAAATAGAAAAAGGTTCTGGAAAGCCTAATAGAGAAAAAGTTGCTAAAATTTCTAAAGCACAAGTTGAGGAAATAGCAAAACAAAAAATGCCTGATTTAAATGCAGCGTCATTAGAGTCAGCCATGAGCATGGTTGCAGGTACTGCAAGATCAATGGGTGTTATTGTAGAAGATTAATTTTAAATTTTGGGAGAGCAAGTTGCTCGTTTGAACCAAGGGAGGTAAAATATGAAAAAAGGAAAAAGATATCAAGAAGCTGAAAAGCTAATTGATTCATCAAAAGCTTATAGTGCAAAAGAAGCACTTGAGGTAATTGAAAAAATGCCAAAAGCTAAATTTGATGAAACAGTTGAATTACACGTTAAATTAGGTGTTGATTCAAAACAAGCTGACCAACAAGTAAGAGGTACAACAGTACTTCCAAATGGTACAGGTAAAACATTAAAAGTATTAGTATTTGCTAAGGGACCAAAAGCAGAAGAAGCTGAAAAAGCAGGAGCTGATTTTGTTGGAGCAGAAGAGCTAATACCAAAAATTGAAAAAGAAAACTGGTTTGATTATGATGTTATAGTTGCAACTCCAGATATGATGGGTGTTGTAGGAAGACTTGGTAAAGTATTAGGACCAAAAGGATTAATGCCAAACCCAAAATCAGGAACTGTAACAATGGATGTTGCTAAAGCAATAAAAGATATTAAATCAGGTAAAGTTGAATATAGACTAGACAAAACAAATATTATCCACTTAGGATTTGGTAAAGTTTCATTTGGAACAGAAAAATTACTAGAGAACTATGAAACAGTTATTGGTGCTATTATAAAAGCTAAACCAGCAGCTGCAAAAGGACAATATATTAGAAGTGTAGCTATATCTACAACAATGGGACCAAGTATGTATATTGATCAAAAATAATAGCCAAAGAAAGTAAGCATAAAATAAGTCTTGCCGAGGCAATATATTGAGCGGATTGAAAAATCTGTATATATTACCTCTATGGCTATATATACAGATTTTTTAACTTATATATAAGAAAGAGGTGAAACAATTGGCTAGCGAAAAAGTTATTAAACAAAAAGAAGAAGCAGTAAAAAAATTAGCTGAAGATTTAAAAGATGCAAAATTAATTCTTTTAACAGATTACAGAGGAATTACAGTTGAGGATGCTACAAAATTAAGAGCAGAATTAAGAGAATCTAACTCAGAATATAGAGTTATTAAAAATAACATTATAAAAAGAGCATTAGATTTAAATGGTGAATCAGGATTAGATGATTTACTAGAAGGACCTACAGCTTTAATTACAAATAATGAAGATTACTTAGCACCTGCTAAAGCAATCTACAACTTTACAAAAGACCACGATTTCTACAAAATTAAAGGTGGAATCATAGAAGGTAAAGTAATGACAGCAGAAGAAATTATTACACTTGCAAAACTTCCATCAAGACAAGAACTTCTTGCACAACTTGCTGGAGCATTGCTTGGAAATATTACAAAACTTGCTGTTGCGTTGGATGCTGTTAAAAGCCAAAAAGAAAACGCATAATTTAATTTTAACCTGCATTTAACTGCGTTAACCTTCGCATAAAATTTTTTCAACATACAAACGTATAGTTTCAAAAATTTCTGCTAGGTTGCCTTGTTAAATTTGCTTAAAATTAAATTCAATAAAAACGTAAAAAGCAAACGTGCCGGTTTGCAAATTAATTATAAATTATAAGGAGGATATTTAAAATGGCAAAAATAGATGAATTATTAGAGACAATCGACACTTTAACAGTTGTTGAATTATCAGAATTAGTAAAAGGAATTGAAGAAAAATATGGAGTATCTGCAGCAGCAGTTGCAGCTCCAGTAGCTGGTGCAGCTGCAGCAGCTGAAGAAAAAACATCATTTGATGTTGTATTAAAAGAAGCAGGAGCTAACAAAATCCAAGTTATCAAAGTAGTTAGAGACGCTACAGGATTAGGATTAAAAGAAGCTAAAGATTTAGTTGATGGAGCACCTAAAACAGTTAAAGAAGGAGCTTCTAAAGAAGAAGCTGAAGAATTAAAAGCTAAATTTACAGAAGTTGGAGCAGTAGTTGAATTAGCTTAAGT
>OLQC01001787.1_pt1 | contig 16067 bp, 8 predicted proteins | sample 1672471 | NCBI WGS metagenome assembly OLQC01 (sample SAMEA3136689, study PRJEB25190) | human gut metagenome | biome: human gut; feature: human-associated habitat; material: faeces | place: Austria | collected 2013
GGAGTATCACAAAAACGCGCAGTACCATTCCAAAACGGGCCCGCCAAACAGCATCGCGATCACGATGCCCGCACACAGAAACGGGCCGAAGGCGAAGTGGTCCTTCTTCCCTGCCTTTTTGGCGGCTAGCAGGTATATGCCGTACATACCGCCCAAAACAATGCCGAAAAACATCGCCAGCAGCGTATTCTGCCAGCCCAGGAACAGCCCGGCGGCTGCCATCAGCTTGATGTCGCCGCCGCCGAACGCGCCGTCGATGACAAGGCAGAGCAGAAACATCGGCACACTGACGCAGAGCGCACCGATGACGTGCGGCAGCCAGTCGGCAGGGGAGAGCAGCACGCTCACCGCGCCGCAGACCGCCAGCGCCAGATTCAGCCGGTCCGGGATGATCTGCGTCTCGGCATCAATGAGTGAAACGCTCAGCAAGATCCCGCAGACCGCCAGCGCCAGCAGCGCGGCCCAACTCATGCCGAACAGCCCGCCCGGCAGGGCGTAGGCAGCGCCGTACCGCCAAGTGCAGCCCAGCGCCAGCACGCCGCCCAAAAGCTCCACCAGCAGGTACCGCGCCGGAATGTGCGCACCGCAGTGGCGGCACCGCCCGCGCAAGAATAACCAGCTGAACACGGGCACTAAGTCCGGCACACCCAGCGTGTGGCCGCACTGCGGGCATACGCTGCGGCCCTTCAGCGGGTCCATGCCCCGCGGCAGCCGCCACGCGACGACGTTCATAAAGCTGAACAGCGCCGCGCCCAGCAGAAAACGAATGAGTCCCAGCAGAAGCTCAAGCAGCGGCATGGCCCACCCCCGCGCCGTATTGCAGCCGGTCCTCCGCGCGGAAAACGCGGTAACCGCCGTCGGCATCATAGATGGCGTACATGCCGTTCTCCTGATACAGGAGCCGCTGCACGGTGTAGCCGTTCGGGTCGATCTGCAAAAGCGTCACCGTGCCGGGCAGTGAGCCCAGCGTGCGGATTTCCTCGGCGATGCCGTCCGCAAAGCCGTCCGCGCTTGTCTGGTCGGCGAACGTCTGCCCGGCGGAGTAGCACTGGGCAGACACGGCACTGGCCGCCAGCCGCGCAGCCTTGACCTGAGCCAGGGCCTCCCGCGCACGGGCCTGATAGCGCAGCTCCGCCGCGCCGGTCACAATAGTATACAGGACAGCGCCCAGCGCCAGCAGTACGGCGAGCTTTTCCGCAAACGCAGCTTTGGCCCAGCGTTCCCCGGTATGGCGCAGCCATGCGCCCAGTCGTGCTGCCAGCATTGTTACACATCCTCTACCATATAATAACACGCTATTCAGTATACCGTGCCGGGCCTGTATTTGCAAGGAATTTCGCGAAAAAAACGCTGCTTTTTGTTCAAAGCTAACGGAAATTATGGCAAAATCGTGCACAACCTGCCGCTGACCCACTATATTTGGTGTAAATTTGCTGAAATCTCGCGGACTTTGTTGCGAAAACGTCACATTCCGAGTATAATGACAATATATATAATGTGATATTGTGTCTAATTGTAACCTTTCACCGGAGAAACGACGGGAGCATCTATGGTGCAGTACAATAAAAATATAAAAAACAATAAGAAAGGCTTTACGCTGGTGGAGCTGATGGTCGTTCTGGCTATCACGGCCATTCTGGCGGCGCTGGTCGGCGGCGGGCTGATCGCCTACACGCGGTTGGCCCGGTTTGAAAAGAACGAGGCCAACGCCCGCACGCTGTTCCAGACGGCGCAGATCTCCCTGACCCGGATGGAGACGGCGGGGGAGCTGGATGCGTTCCGCCGGCAGGTCATGGAGGAGGGCGACACGGGCGACCACTTCCAGAACGACGTCACCGTGACCGACGCGGACGGCAAAACCCTTGTGAGCCGCACCAAGACCGAACTGAACCAGAACGTGGCCGCGCTCTACTATGACCGCACGGGCGCTGCCGCGGGCAACCATAACGCGCTGGTCAAGGAGCTGCTGGGCGATTACATCTACGACGCCTCGCTGCTGAATGCCTCGATCTGCGTCGAGATCGACATGCAGAGCGGGCAGGTCTATTCGGTCTTTTACGATACCAAATCCGATAAGCTCCGCTTCAATCAGGACGGTGCTACGAATATTTATGACCGCAGCTATGACCACCGCCGCAATGACACCCTTGTCGGCTACTACTCTGCCGAGGACCGCGTCAACGTTGTGCAGCTGGTGCAGACGAAGCTGAAGGTCAAGAATCCCCGCCTGACGAACGGCGAGACGCTGACCCTGAGCTGGAGCGGCAACTCCAGCCTCGGCGATCTGGACACCTCCTACACAGCCACGGCCTACGCCGCCGGGGACACCGGCGACAATCGGAAGCCGCTGTTTACCATCACGATCAAGCGCGACACCGCGGGTGCGGCGGATGATGACAAGCAGGTCATCACAGAAATGCCTGTTACGATTTATACGTATGATAATGCGGGCCAACGGACGGAAACCAAGAAAGAACTCTACTTCCCGCTAAGCTACAACAAGGGCAGCTTTGTGCTGACGCTGGACGCCATGGCGGACGCGGCGCTGCTGCGCGCGTGTGAGAACAGCGCTGAAGTTGCCGCCACGAGCCTGTACAGCATCACCCGCCTGCTGAACGACCCGAAGGACATCTACATTGCCATGCGCGCCGAGCCGCGGGAGAACTACAGCGACACCTATACAGCCAGCAAAGAGGAAACGACGAACGAGGAAAACACCCTGCTGGCCAAGGGCGGCACGGCGAAAGAGGCCGACCTGAAATATTTCCGCCATCTGTACAACCTGCGCTGGTCCGCGGATTGGAAGAATGCCGGCGAGGGCACCTACATGCTGACCCCCCAGGCCAGCAACAGCACCGGCCTGAACTGGACGGGCGGCGGCGTCACGGTCTACTGCGCGTCGGGTGGGCAGTACCCGGCAGCCAAGGTGCCGTCCCTCAATGACCCTGTCGCCTGGCCGACGATCCCGGAACTGGGCGAAGAAATCGTACTTACGAGCAAAACAACGGGCCTTGCAACCAAGATGACCCGTGTGCCCATCCTCAATCTGCAATTGAGCAGCAAGTCCGTTGCAAAAACCGGCAGGGCAGAGCAGGACGTGCTGGCCGACCACTATGTCGGCCTTATCGGCGAGAACAAGGGCAAAATTTCTTACATCACACTGCGCGACCCGGACATTCAGGTCAACGTCAAGACCGAGACCGTCGCCGCCGATACGCTGCCGAAGGCAGACCAGCTCAAGCTGACCGCGACCAAATTCGTCACGGCGCTGGCGGAGGACGACGAGAACTGGCGCGATGTGCGCGCCGTCGGCGCACTCTGCGGCGTCAACACCGGCACACTGGAAAACTGCGCCCTGACCCGCGGCACGAACTCCTCGACGAGTGCGCTGGTGGCCGCGGCGCTGGCGTTTGATAACACTACCACCGCAATGCAGCGCAAAGCGCAGACGCTGGACGCTGGCAGCAAAAGCTATACCTATTATACAGACGAGCCGCGCGGCATTGGCGGTCTCGTCGGCGTTGCCATACCCAAAACAACGGATTCCGTCATGCAGGACCTGACCGTTGCGTCGGACGTGGCGGTAGCGGGTCTGCTTGTGGACAAGGACACGAAAAACGTGGAAACGACCACAGCGCCAGACCAGCAGGCCGAGAAGGCCCGCTACGCTGCCGCGGCAGCCGAGCCGAATGACAAGAACTCCCTCTGGCGCAGCGTCGGCGTGGGCGGCGTGTTCGGCACGGTGGACGCTACCCAGATGACAACGAACGACGATACGAACATCGTCAACAACGGCTTTGTGACCGGCAACGGCTTTACGGGCGGCATCGTCGGCAACTTGTTTACGACGGACACCAGCGTGTCCCAGAGCCTGACGGGCCTGAGGAACAACGGCACGGTCAGCGCGGGCGCCAACTATAAGGGCGATACCGCGGGCGATGCGCGCAGCCTGGTGCTGGGGCAGTTCTTCGGCGGCATTGCGGGCTACGGCAGGGGCGTGACCCTGCAAGGCTGCGAAAGCGTGACCCGCAGCGACCTGACCGAGACCCAGCTCAAGGAGCAGGTCAAGGCGGGCTTCGACACAACCGGGACGTTGACCGACGCCAGCCCCCTCAAGGGCGATTTCGTCGGCGGCCTTGTCGGCTACGGCAAGGATATTACGCTGGAGGACTGCAAGACCGGCAAGGGCTACGTGCTCGGCAGCCGGTTTGTGGGCGGTCTGGCCGGTGGCTTTACCGGCAGCGGCGTACAACAGAACGATAAGAACAGCAGTGACGTCTTTGGCAACCGCTACGTCGGCGGCATCGTGTCGGTCAACGGCGGCAACAGCAAAATCAGCGGCATGACCAATACGGGTCTGGTCGCGGCCTTTGGAAAGAACGCGGCCTACGTCGGCGGCATCGTCGGCGTCAATGATGCCGACTGGGGTGGCAGTGATGACAAGACTGCCAAAGCCACCGTGCAGAACTGCGCCAACCGTATGTCCGGCGACAACGCCACCGACACCCGCCGCATCAACCTGTTAAAAGAGCTGAGCAGCTCCGCGGGCAGCTCCGCGGGCGGCTACGCCGACTACGTCGGCGGCATCGCGGGCTGCAACGGCAAAAACGGCGTTGTGACGTGGGATACAAGCACCCCGACGCTGGGTGCCATCCTGTACGGCAACAACTACGTGGGCGGCGTGGTCGGTTATAACGATGAAAATGCGAAAATCTCCAACACCTCCGGCCAGGACCTGACCATCAGCGGCCAGATCGTGGCGGCGGGCAAGGCTGTCGGCGGCATGATCGGCCTGAACTGCGCGCCGGAACTGCCCTCCGCCACTGTGAAGGTCAGCCGCGTGGCGGGTCAGCGGCTTGTCGGCGGCGTCATCGGCGCCAACCTGCCGGTGGGCGGCTTCACCGTGGCGGGCGACGGCGCGTTTATAACAGATGTGGCCTCGGGCCGCGTCGAGGCCGACGCCGTCGCGGGCGGCATCATCGGCTACAACCGTCTGCTGGCGGCCAAGCCCACAGGCGGCACGCTGGAGGCGCTGCTGCCGACGATTAACGAGAGCACCGGCGTGCTGACCGACAGCACCGACGTGAAAACGGCGGACGGCGAGGTCACCCTTGCCAACTTCTGGAACAAGCTCAACCTGCAGGCCGACATCTACGTCGGCGGCATCGTCGGCGCAAACGACGCCGATACGAAGCTGACGATTCAAAATGCAACCAACGGTGCAACGCAGAACGCCCTGTCCGTCGGCGGCCTGAACCCGTCCAACAACGGCGCGTTTAAAGGCGGCGTATCGCTGAACGCGCTGGCCGATGGCCGCTATGATTTCGACGACGTGCACGGCGCACTGGCGGGCGGTATCATCGGCTATGCCACGCCCAACACGAAGCTGGAAAACTGCACAAACTACGGCACAGTGGCTCACAAGTGCGCCGCGGGCGGCTTTGCGGGCTGGAACGAGGGCACGATCACCGGCGGCAGCATGGCGGCGTCCCTCGGCAACCGTGAAACCGGGTATACCTATCTGGGCGGCGTTGCGGGCGTCAACGGCGGTCGTATTCAGTCTGCCTACCCGGCGCAGGACTGCGCCGTGCGCGGTGACAGCTATGTCGGCGGCATTGCGGGCGTCAACCTGGGCGGTGACGCTGCGGCAAGCACCCGCAAGGGCCTCATCATTTGCACAGAGAACAACAGTACTGGCACGGTGGAGGCCAACCAATATGCGGGCGGCGTGGCCGGTGCCAACGTCGGCAATATCTCGCTGTCCGGCCAGCTGCAAAGCAGTGTCACCGCCACCGGCTATGCGGGCGGCGTGGCCGGTATCAATACGACGTATAACGCCTATAAGGGCAGCATTTACGGCACTGAAAACGCCAACGGCGCGGTCAGGGGCAGCGTCACTGCCGCCAACTACGCGGGCGGCGTGGCCGGTACGAACAGCGCCGAAATCACCCGTGTGGATAACTACGCCTCAGTGCGCGCCAGCACAAAATATGCGGGCGGTATTGCGGGCGTGAACGACGCGGGCGGCACGATCAGCTATTGCAGCCATGCGTCCGGCAATGCCGCCGCAGTCTACGCCACCAACGGCGAGGCGGGCGGCATCGCGGGCAATAATAATAAAAACGCGCTGATTGAGAATGTGCAGGTCCGCGCCGACGTCACCGCGGCCAACGGCACGGCGGGCGGCGTCACGGCTACGAACTTCGGCATCATCGGTCAGGAGACCGGGCTGGAAAACAACAGCAGCGTAAGCAACTGCACGATCACCGGCACGTCGGAGAGCATCGGCGCTGTTGCGGCGTACAACCGCGCGGGCGCGACAATGCGCAATGTGAAGCTGGCGGAGAACGCCAACGTGCGGTTCAGCACCCCGGCGGTCACCATCGGCGGTCTTGCGGGCATGAACGAGGGCACCGTCACCGGCTGTCAGGTCGAAAACGGCGCGCTGACGCTGAACAACGGCCTGCGCGCGGGCACCAACACCGTCACGCTGGGCGGCGCGGTGGGCCGCACCACGAAGGACGGTACGGTCAGCGAAACCAACGTTCTGCTGGACCTTACACAAAATCTTGATAAATATACAAATTTGGGCGGCGTCGCAGGCCAAAACGACGGTACCCTGGAGCAGTGTACCTATTCCGGCACGATGGGCGGCAACGCGGACACGGACGGCCTTGTCTCCGTCGGTGCGCGCAGCACCGGCAGCACGGTGGGCGGCATTGCCGGTCTGAACAACAGCACAATCACCGGCTGTGAGGTCAAATACATCAAACTGCAGGTCAGCGGTATCAGCAACATCACCACGACCCAGACCGCAGACGAAAAGCTCGCCAGTGCCAGCCATGTGGGCGGCATTGCGGGCCGCAACAATGCCGAAATCGTCAACAGCTATGTCGCCACCGTGCGCAGCAGCGGCAATGCGGGCAGCATCATCACGGCGCGTTACGGCTTTGTGGGCGGCGTCGCGGGCTCCAACAACGGCACTATCACGGGCAGCGGCAGCAAAAAAGCGCTGGTCAGCGACGGAGAAGCAACACCCGCCCTTGTTACACAGGTTGATAATTGGCTGGATGCGGCAGATGCCAATGCCGGCATCAACAGCATGGCGGCAGAGCTGACCACAGGCAAGACCTACGCGGGCCTCAAGGGCGTTGACACTGTGACGGGCTATGGCTACACGAACGTTTACAGCGACACAGGTCTTGCCGCCAATGATCTGCTTGTCGCCCTGCGCGGCAGCAACAACAGCGAGACCGTCCGTGCCGCCGGTTATCTGGGCGGTCTGGCAGGCTTTAACTCTCTCCACGGTACAATCGATACTTCCGCCACCGGCCAGTGGTTTGTCTATTCTGACAATGCGACAACGGCATCCACCGTCGGCGGTATTGTCGGCCAGAACGAATCCAACGTCACAGACAAAAGCGTGCTGGACACTGTGGTAAACTGTGCCGCCGTGCGCCGGTTTACGCACGTGAAGAACGAGGATGATACAGACGATGACAACATTTACAAGGACGGCAGCCGTGTAGTTGTCCATGTGGGCGGTGTCATTGGCCAGCAGCAGAACCGCAGCGATGACCGGTGGTCTGTCAGCAAGGTAGTCAACTGCGGCAGTGTGTTCAACAGCCGCTCGGCCAATGTGGGCGGCGTGATCGCCTATTGGCTGGACTACGGCGGAACCGTGCAGAAATGCTTCAATTTTGGCAAAATCACAACAAACACGAACGACAAAAACAGCGGTTACGGTGCAGTCGGCGGTATTGTCGGCTTTATTGACCAGCCTATTTCCGGCGGCACCACAAATGTGCTTTCCTGCCGTAACTACGGTCAGATTTGGTATAAATCAAACGGCGCAAATGACTGCGCGGGCATTATCGGTAAAATCGAGATGAAGAAGCCCACCGATATTATGACGCTGAACATCATCGACTGCGTCAATAGCGGCGCAATCAAGGCAGCGTCGCAGGCAGTCGGCATTCTGGCATGGATCGGCCCGTACAACAAGGGGAACATTGATAATGTTACGGTAAATATTGACCGCTGCCGAAACCTTAATACAGACTTTACGTGTGGCGGAGTGTATGACAGGAGAGTCGGCATTGTCGGCAGCCGCGGTAATGGCTCTGGGTCGCAAGAAGCAACCAATGTCACAAACTGCTTTGCCACGGTTGGTACAGGTTGGTATCCTATTGCCTATTTGCGCCAGAGTTACGAGAATGTCACCGGCTACGGCAACTATTATATTGAAGATTCCGAAAGTGCAGGCAAGAGCTTCTTTAAGAAAGATTCCCGTAAACTGACCACGACAAAACCAGCCAAAAAAACAGGTAACTGGAATAATCCTAACTATGAACCGGCCTACAAGGAAACAGCGTGGAATCCGTCCTCGGAAAAAGTAAAAGCACACCGTCTGTACATAGGCTATAACGTCACTGATAAAACAACCTATCCTTATATTGCATTCCTGCCCACTTTGGCAGACGATGAGAACGGTGCAGCGTACAGTCTGTGGTGGATTAGCGGTCTTACATCTGCGGGCCCGTCTGCCAAACCAAACTCTGCCTATATCAAGAACGACGGTAACAAAGCCTACATTTTCGATGACACCGGCGCGGGCGATGATACCAATCCCGGCAACCAGAGAGCGACTGTGATGCTGCAATTCGGCGAAGCCGCGAACAGTACGAACCCGGACGTTGATATTACCGACATCACCGACGAGGTCATCCAGAACTACTATAAGTACGTGCTGGACAGCACCAAGCCAGCCAAGCCGGGAAAAATCCACGTCAAGGCCAGCCAGGTGCAGGACGCGGACAACAACGTCTATGGCCGTTATGAAGTGACGTGGGCCGAGCCGAGCGACAGCGACAAGAATGCCAGCCCCGCCGCTTACTACCGTGTTGAAATTCTGCCCTGCGATGCTGCGGGTAAAGTCGCATCGGATGCAGTTCCCTATCTGAAAGCTGACGTCTACCAGCGCAGCTATACCTTTGTGGCAGATAAAGCGTGGACGGGTTACTTCGTCGTGCGTGTAACGCCCTACAACACCAACAACGACTCGACGCAGGTAGACAACTCCCGGACCAGCGCCGTGCAGACCTTTATGCACGCCCTGCCGACACCTGAGATTGAATTCCGGCTGGTCAAACGCGAGAACGGCGGCTTTGACTGGAATCAGTGCCAGACGCCGGATGAAAAATCGAGAGAATTCAAGTATGAGGTTGTCGCGGTGCTGAAAAACTACGCCGAATACCCGACAGACGAGGCTTGGACCGTCAAGCTGACCGATGGAAAGCATCCTTATTATTTCAGCAGCCAGAATGGCAAACAGTACATCCGCCTGACCCAAAATTTGGAACGCACTTTGACGCTTACGGCGTTGGCAACCCCGGACAACAGCAGCAGTACAAAGTATCTGCGCTCGGCCCAGTACAAGTCAGAGACCTATCTCCCGTCCCAGTGGCGAGACCACAACGGTGGCTCCGGCAAGGACGAGGACGGTCTGCCGCTGGGCAAGCTGAACAAGGACGGCGACACGGAGTTTGTGACCTACACCGGCCAGACAGCGGAGAGCTTTGAAGCAACCGTGAAGTTCAGCTTTACCCCGGGGGTCAAGAGCGACAGCAGCGAGCACGGCAGCCCGACCTACCGCGTCATGCTGCTGGCAAAATATCTGGGCAATGACGAAGTCAACGGCGTATCTTTGAACGGCCAGTACATCACGCTGGCCGCGCGGGAAAGCATTGTGACGGAGTCTCCCGTCACCTTCAACCTGAACAGCCTGCCGTCGGATGCCATGACGAACTACACCGACTTCCTCGTTGTCGCGGTGCCCGTCACCAGCGGCAAGGGCGACATGAAGTATCGCTGGGATGCCACGGAGGAGGAAGTGTCCACAGCCATCGCCAGCCATGCGAACGAGACAAACGACACCGGCAAAGAAATCTGGTGGAAGAACGGCTATGAGATCGTCCGCACGGGCGAGCACAGCTATACCTATGCCCATCTGACGCCGCTCTGCTTCTCCGACGTGAACCGCACCGATGACCCGAGTTGGGCTACACAGGCCACGGTAACGACCCCGCAGATCATCTTCAAGCAGCTGAACCTGAATGTCCTAAAAGCCCCGACGCTGGCCGAAACCATTGGGGACGGCGTAGTGGATAACAACAATCAGCTGACCTACACGTTCAAATGGACACAGGACGACATGAAGGCCGCGGACGCAGCCCCCGACTACCAGATCAAGCTCTACGGCTTACTGACGAACGCGGACGGCAAGGTGACCGGTCAGGAGCAAATTGCGCTGAAGGACGGCGTCACCCTGACGCCGACACAAAATGGCAACAGCTTTACCCTGCCTGTCAACGTGGATACCATGCTGGCCAACGGCAGCGACAGCTGGCGCTATGACAAGGTCCGGCTCGAGGTCACCCGCGTGGCGGCAGCCGACACCAAGGAAATCGGCGCGTCCGCTGTGGCGGATTACAGCGTTAAGCAGCGCCTGCCCGGCATCAGCGCGCCGAGCTCCATCACCCGCGTCAACGGCGAGACCGACAACGCGGATGCCCTGCTCTACACGGTCAGATGGTCGCCGTCCGACGACGCGCGCATTGACCACTATGAACTGTGCGTCGTCGATGACGGCGGCAAACCTGTGCTGACGCTGCCCACCACGGGCAACGTCGGCAGCCTGACGCTGGATCTGGAGCAGTATCAGGGCAAGACATTGCGCTTCCGCGTTGTTGCCCGCCGCAAGACTGGTAGCAATTGCTTTGACGGCCCGGACGGCGCATTGAGCCAGTCCGAGACCATCGTCCGCCGCGCCGATGCGCCTGTGGTTGAAAACGTCGCTTTTGACAACAACAGCCCGAATCAGGAGAAGTTCCTGAACGACCTCAAGCTCAACATGACGCTGAACGCAGCCGCACAGGGCAATGTCTACTTTACCGGCTATATCTTCAGCGATGCGGACAAGTATACAGAAATTGCCAATCTGGCCAAGGCTTGGCAGGACGAAGGCACCGGACAGGCCAAGTACACGGCCCAGCAGGAGTTGACCAAAAAACTGGACGAGATGCTGAACAGCGGCGACGCCGAGCTGGTCATCCCGAAAGACAGCCGCACGGTGGGCGGGAGCGCCAGCGTCAACGACAAAACCGCCAGCTATACCTTTGTGCCCGACGGCAACGGCTTTACGCTGACGCCCGACCATGCAAAACAATACCTGCTGCCCGCGGTGCGTGTTATGCCCACCGACGGCACGACAGCGTCGAACTGGTTCTATATCCTGCAGCAGGATACCGAAGCGGCACAGCTGCCGGCCATCACGCTGGACGCCCCCGTGGACGCTGCCGAACCGGAACGCGCGCTTGGCAATGCCGTTTACAAGCAGGAAGTCAACCTGTACAACGACCCCGAGTGTAAGACCAATCGCGGTACGACTCCGCTGGAGCTGCGCCGCTTTACGGTGGAGTGGACCGCGGTGAACAAGTACACCCAGACCGACGGCACGGTGCGCAACCTGACAGACAGCTACAGCTTTACGGTCACGCCGCTGGACAAGGACAAAAAGCCCTACATCATTACGGTGACGACCTACGACAGGGACGTGACGGACATAGACGGCAATGTCACGCATAAGCGCGGGGAAATCAAGACCGTTACCAAGACGATTGGTGATAAAAAAACCAACATCGACCCGACCAACGACGTAAATGAGGCTGGCGAAGTCACCCGCATCTGGTACGACCTGAGCGTTGAGCCTGTGTACGACAAAGATAACAATCTGACCGGCTGGGAATCGCAACCCTATGACGTCACCGGCACGGTGGAAAAGGACGGCGGTACGCTGTACTACAAGGCACAGACGGTTCCCATGCTGGAGCTGGTGCAGGAGGACGGCGCCGAGCCTGTTTACCGCATCACCCTGCCCGAGCTGCAGGAAAAGGTGCAGGACGACTCGCTCGCTCTGCAAAAGTTCACCGCAAGTGTGATGCTGCAGACGCTGGCGCATTCGGATAACAACGGTAAGACCGTTGCGTCCGGTTCGGTCAAGGTCCCCGTCAACGAGACGAACACCGCCGATGCGGCGGAGGATGCCCAGAGTATGGACTCCACGGAGAGCGTCGCGCCCGCCGAGACCGCAGAAAGCACGGCGGCGGAAAGCGCCCCCGCAAGCGTGCCCCCGGTCCTGATGCGGGCCCGTGCGGCACTGCCCATGGCGACCCCGGAGACCGCCGCTGCCCCGGATGAGACGGATGCGGCGAAAACCGCGCCCCCGAAACGGACGGAAACAAGCGACGCATCGTAATTTTATTTCAGGAAAGAAGGTGGCATTATGCACCGCAGGGCACGCAGCATTCTGCGCGGGGAGCAGGGGCTTTCGATGATATTGGTCCTCTGTATCGGCGCGCTGTTTGTGGCGCTGTCGGCAGCGCTGGCCTATGCGGCCTCCGTGCTGACGGCCAATGCCAACCGCCAGCTGCTGGAACAGGAAGCCTACCAGCTGGCAACCAGCTTTTCCGACGTGCTGGAAGGGGAGCTGAACAATAAGGACAGCAGCTTTGCCAAGTTCGTCAATGAGCAGTTCATGTTCTCCCAAAGCTACGGCAAGGACATCTATGATTTGGAATCCCAGCCCAAGGAGTTCGCCTGGAAACCGAAGGGCAGCCAGCCTGATGGCGGGGCCGAGGCCATCACGGTAACACTGCGCCGCCGCCCGGGCGACGGTGCCGACAAGCTGAACCAAACGGCGAACAGCACCAGTGCCACAGACCTGCGCAACCTGCTCGACACACTGGAGGGCGAAGACCGCAAGGGCATGGCAATCGTCGATTTACAGCTGGACATTACGGTGACAGTCACGAAAAACGGCGAGAGCTTTGCCTTCACGCGGACCTATGACCGCACAGTGAAGTACGACAGCGACGGAAGCCAGGCAAAAAGCAAAAAATTACCAAAGGTGTACTACACAATAAACGACGGTCCAACAAAGTATTACCGCATTAAAGCCCTGACGTTCTACGCCCCCGGCAGTGGTGACCTGACCATTACTGACGGCAACATTGCCAGCAACCGCCTGACGTTCCACTGCGACACCAGCCAGCAGCCCGATTCCATCACCTACACCCGCGGTGCCAAACAGAGCACCGGCACAACACAGGAGTGACCCGCTATGAAACATACTTTACAAAATCAGCGCGGCGAGACCATTGTGGAAGTGCTTGTGTCGTTCCTGCTGCTGATGATTTTTACGTCGATGTTCGTCGTTTCGCTGCGGTACGCCCGCGCCATGTCCCAAAAGGCCGAGTCGCTGCGGGAGACAGCCTATGCCTTCTGCGCCGGGCTGTACCCGGCCAATAACGCGGCCCTCCGCTGGGTGAAGGAACAGGAGGGGCTGGAGTTCTCCTTTGGCGATTACGGTGAGTTTGTGGTGGATGGCGTTGAGCTGGACAGCGTGGAGACAAGCGCAGAAGTTACGGAAAACGGCCAAAAAACGACGGAACAGCACAAGTTTTACCGCTACAGCAAGAGCACGGCAGAAGGGAAGACCAACCCATGAAGCAGCGTTTGAAAAACCAGAACGGCACAACGCTGGTGGAGCTGATCGTCTGCATGGTGCTGCTGTCGCTCTTTACGCTGGCGGCGGTTACGCTGATACAGCCCAGCGCACAGGCGTACATGGACATCCAGCAGCAGACGCGCGCGCAAAATCTGGCCGATGCGCTCATTGAGACGATCCGCGGCGAGGTGCTCGAGGCGAACGGCTATATCCGCTTCACCGACGGCGCGACGGACCTTAATAATTTGGACAGCGTTTTTGCGTCCAAGGGTAACGACTACAGCCAGGGCACGGCATTGGAATTCAGCGTCTACCCCAACCACATTGAGCTGATCGACAAGGACTGTGTGCCGATGCTGACAAAGACAGACGGCACAGCACTGCTGACAGCGGATCAGGCCAATGCACTGAACGGCTACCTGCACATGCGCTTTTAACGCGATGAACTGAATAACGCCGGGCACTACGGCAACCCGCAGCACACAAAAGAGAACAAGGACGCGGATGGCAACGTGACGGACACACTGCCCTACGTTGCCTACGGCTACACAACGGCCTATCCCCGGGATGCCTATATGGGGCTGTTCATCAGCGAACTGCATTTCTACGCCCGCAGCTGGACGCAGGACGGCGACGAAACCAAGACCCCGCGCATTACGGCTATGACGGTGGTGCTGACTGTGGCCAAGCGGGACGCCAACGACCAGATCGTGCCGCTGTGCACCCAAAAAGCCATTGTGCAGTTGCCCGGTGAGCCGGTCATCCTGTATGAACCCGGCACCTGGGACGGCAAGGCATCGTCGGAGTCGTGAGCGGTGCCCTCCGGGACGATTTTTGAAAAGTATATTACAATCCCGGCGGATGTACTGGACAAATTCAAATGGACTTGTTATACTTTAAAACATGAATACCTGTGTGCCGGACAAAATGCAGGAACGTCATGGGCATCAGAGCAGAGAGGATGACTAGGATGGCAACAATTGAAATCAAAATGCTGGGCGGCTTTGAGATCCGTGTGAACGGCAAGCCCGTGCTGGCACAGCTGGCGCAGTCCCGCAAGGCAACGGCGCTGGTGCAGTATCTCGTTTTGCGGCGCGGGGAGCGCGTCTCCCACAAGGTACTGACCGATACCCTGTGGGCAGGGGAGCGGTCTACCAACCCGGACATGGCTCTGCGCGCCATCTTGCATCGCTTCCGCCTTATGATCGACGCGGAGGGCCTGGAGGAGATGAAGGACTGCATCGTGACCAGCCGCGGCTACTACCAGTGGAACCCCCATCTGGACTGCAGCGTGGATGTGTTTGAGGTCAACGACCTGTCGGAGCTGGCCCGCAAGGAGAGCGACGCCGAGAAGCGCAGCCGCATTTATGAACAGATCGTCAACCTGTATGACGGGCGCCTGCTGCCGCAGTCTGCGTCTGAGCCGTGGGTCGAAAGCGTCAGCGTGCGTCTGCACGGGCAGTACCGCACAGCCATTTTAAACCTGCTGGAGCTCTGCAAAAAATGGGGCGAGAGCACCCGCATCGTTACGCTGTGTACCCGCGCGCTGGAGCTGGACCCCTACGAGGAGCGTCTTTATCTGGAAAAGATTGTCGCGCTGGAGACGCTGGGCCGCCACGAGGAGGCGGAGGATCTGGCACGCCGCGGCAGCGCCATGGGCTGCCTGCATCATGCCATTGAGCCGGGCCGCGCAGGCTCTGCCTACCGCCAGATGCGCCAGGCAGACCGCAATATGGAGAGCGAGGTCTCCAAGCTGATCTCTGCTCTGCCGGATACCGAGGACACGGGGGCCTGTATCTGCGACTTTGAGACGTTCAAGGAAATTTACCGCGTACAGCGCGGCGTGCAGGTCCGCTACGGTCTGCAGGTATTCCTGGCGATCCTGACCGTGGCTCCCAGTCAGAACACCGATGCTGCCGAGACCGCTCTGATGGTGGAGCAGCTGGGCGATCTGATCCGCACGAATCTGCGCCAGTGCGATGTGGCCGCCCGCTACACCGATATGCAGTATGTTGTTATGCTGAGCGGCAGCACCGCCGAGAGCGGCACCGGCCCGCTGGAGCGCATCAAGGCGGCTTTCTACCGCATGCCCGCCCATGGCCGTTACCTGCTCAACTACCACATGTACGCCCCCGAGCTCCACGCCCTCTCCGCCGACGCCCGGAGAAGATAATATTAGGCAATACCGCGTAAGCGGGTGGGGGAGACATTAAAATCATTGCATCCTTGCCTTTTTAATCCTATGCCACTTCAAGACACGCTCCGCCAAAGCGTGTCTTTTTTGTTAAATCATTGCAACGCACGCCCCATCGTGCTACAATAGGTACAACAATGTTAAATCCGTGACAATTTGCCCCGGAGCAAAGGAGAATCCCCCATGGCTTTGTTCAATTTCCATTTCGACCGCCCCGGCCCCGGTGTCTCGCCGGACGCTCCCCGCAAAAAAGGCCCCGCCCGCTTTTTCGAGATTTTGGGCCGTGACCTCACGTCCTTTTACCTG
>OLQC01001805.1_pt1 | contig 15979 bp, 18 predicted proteins | sample 1672471 | NCBI WGS metagenome assembly OLQC01 (sample SAMEA3136689, study PRJEB25190) | human gut metagenome | biome: human gut; feature: human-associated habitat; material: faeces | place: Austria | collected 2013
GTGGCAGGGCTGGCTATCCTTGTTTTGCTTTGTGCTTCTCTACCGTACATGAGCAATAATTGCCGGTGTTTCAGCAACACATTTTTGGTCGCTTATGCTTCTTTTTTCATATGCCGCACCGCTGCGCTTAAATGATGGGTCAAAAAAATGTGTATCCGTTACAAGATAAAAATTTAAGTTTTGCATATTTATCATCCCTAATTTAGATTTTGAATTTAGAAACTTTACTGTTTTATTTTATCATATAGTATGATATATTGTAAATTGAAGATTTATATAAATCAAGTGAGGAATACGAAATGATAAAACATAACGAAAAAAACAATATATTTGTTCTTGAAACCAAAAACACACATTATGTTTTCGGAGTTGATGAAGAGGGATATAACCGCCATATTCATTGGGGCAATAAATGTAATTACAGCGATTATGAATTTGCCCATGTAAACGGTGAAAATTCAAATAATACCGTACAGGATGAAATTAGGCAGGAAATTACACCTTTTGGCTCAACTATGTATCGCGAATGTGATATTAAGGCTGAATTTGCGGATGGCTGCCGTGAAATCAGTATGCATTATGACTCATTTGTTCTTGAAAAAAATATTCTCAAAGTTATTTTTAAGGATGATTACTATCCTCTTCAAATAATTCTTAATTATGAAGTTTATGATGAATATGATATAATCAAAAGGTATGTCACACTTAAAAATACGGGCAATGATAATATCGTTTTTGAAAGAATATTCAGTGCCGAATTTTCACTTCCGTCTGTAAAGCCATATACTTTTATTAACACAAACGGTGCTTGGGGTAGCGAATTCTTGCAAACAAATACCGTGCTTGACGGAGGAAGTATCATTTATGAAAATCGCAGGGGTGCATCAAATCATAATAACTCACCATATTTCATTGCACATCAAAATGCCAATGAAAACAGCGGTGATGTATATTTTGCAAGCCTTGCTTACAGCGGTAATTTTAAAGTCAGTGCAAGCCGAGATGTGTATTCAATTACCAGAATTTCAATCGGAATGAATGATTTTGATTTTTCACATACTTTAAAACCGGGTGAAACATTTGATTCACCGTTAGTTTACTGTGGCAGAGCAAACGGTTTTGGCGAAATGTCAAGAAATATGAATCGTTTTTCAATTGATTTTCTTCTTCCTAAAAGTTTTAATGATAAGCCGCTTCCTGTGCTTTATAATTCTTGGGAAGCTACTGAATTTAATATAGATGTATCGCAGCAAACAGCACTTGCCGAATTGGCGGCGGATATCGGTGTTGAACTTTTTGTTATGGATGACGGATGGTTCGGCAAAAGAAATAATGACAGGGCAGGGCTTGGCGATTGGTATGTTAATAAAGAAAAGTTTCCAAACGGGATTGATGAACTGATTGATAATGTAAATAAACTCGGAATGGATTTCGGTATTTGGGTTGAGCCTGAAATGGTAAATCCTGACAGCGATTTGTATCGCACTCATCCCGATTGGGCATATCATTTTGAACACAGAAATGCAGATGAACTTCGCCACCAGCTTGTGCTTAATATGACTCGCGGTGATGTTCAAAATTATATATTTGAATGCCTTGATAATTTACTTGAAAATCATAATATTAAGTATATTAAATGGGATATGAACCGTCCTTTTTCGCAGGTTGGTGCAGAAAATCTCGAAAATGCGAAAATGTATTCATATCTTCATACAATGGCAGTTTACAAGATTGTTGATGAACTTAAAAAGCGTCATCCCCAGGTGCAGTTTGAAAGCTGTGCGTCAGGCGGTGGCAGGTGTGACCTCGGTGCAATCAGCCACTATGACCAAGTATGGACGAGTGATAATACCGATGCTATTGACAGAATGACTATTCAAAAGGGATATTCTTTGCTTCATCCTGTTAAAACAATGCGTGCGTGGGTTACTGATATTTGCGGTATAAATAAGCCTTGTTCACTTGATTTCAGGTTTAATATTGCAATGCAGGGTTCACTCGGAATAGGCGGTAATCTTGTTAAATATTCCGCCGAAGATTTAGAAATTTGTAAAAAGAATATTGATTTTTATAAATCTGTTCGCAATATTGTTCAGTTCGGCGATTTGTACAGAATACTTGATATTGAAGATGGGGAAGTGCTTTGCAACGAATATGTAAGCATTGATAAAAACGAAAGCGTGGTTTTTATTGCTGCAAATGCAACAAGGTTTTTTAAAAAGAAATTTAATCTTCACTTTGCGGGCCTTGATGAAAATAAAACATATTCTTTTTCCTTAAACGGTGACGAATATGTAAAAGGCGGGGCGTATCTTATGAATGTAGGTGTTCCTATCTATGTCAGGGGTGCAGATTATAACAGGGCAATAATCATAAAAGCAATATAAAATAAAAGAAACAGCCACTTTTTTAAGTGGCTGTTTTTATTAAAGTTCGCTTAAACGCACCTTGTATGGACTTCTTTTATTCATCTTATTGTTTAGCCTCTTTCCCCTAATTTTGTATTCGCAATGTTTTTGCATGTAGATGAATATTTGCTAAGAATTCCTTTATGTTTTCTTATTGTACCTTAATTTTCATGTTTCAGGAGTTCTGTATGGCAATATGGCTTTTGTAAAAACAAAGCCTTATAGGTTTTGTCTTTTCGTTTTATTGCGTACGGTTATTATATCATTTATTGTCTATTGTTGTTTTTAATCACGAGATAGCATATGGATTAAAAGATTGAAATAAAATTACTTGAAATTGCGATTTTTTCCTGCTATAATAAATACATAACGTGTGGCATTTCTGCGTAAATCCAGTTGCAGAAGCCACACGCTTTTTTATGGAATCGTGTGATAAACGATAAATAAAGCACAATTATATAAAAAATCGAGTAGCAAAAATGCGTAAGTCCGGATTTTAGGGCTTGCGTATTTTTATTTTTTTGAAGGAAAGGTGAATTAGTATGGAAACAGGAAATCAATTTTTAGGGACGGAGCGTATCGGTAAGCTTATGCGTCAGTACGCAATCCCTTGCATCATATCATTGTTGGTTGGTGCGCTTTACAACATTGTTGACCAAATTTTTATTGCAAATGCAAGTTACCTCGGCTCTTATGGAAATGCTGCCAATACAGTCGTTTTTCCGTTGACGGTTGTGGCTCTGGCTATCGCCGTAATGGTGGGTGACGGTTGTTGTGCTTTTGTGAGTATGGCACTCGGCAGAAAAGAATTAGACAAAGCAAAACGCAGCGTAGGCAATGCCGTGGTGCTGACCGTCGCAGGCAGTGTTATTTTGACGGCACTGTATTTGATTTTTGCAAGTCAAATCATTGCTATGTTTGGCGGTACGGTCAATGACGAAACTTTCCATCACTCGCAGGAGTATTTCTTCTACATCACTTTGGGAATTCCGTTTTATATGTTCGGACAAGCAATGAATCCCGTAATTCGTGCGGACGGAAACCCGAAATTTGCTATGGTATCAACGCTTGCAGGTGCGGTTGTCAATATCATTCTTGACCCTATTTTTATTTTCTGCTTCAAATGGGGAATGATGGGTGCGGCTGTTGCCACGGTCATCGGTCAGGTAGTGACTGCAATTCTTGCCATTTGGTATATTGTGCATATGAAAATCATAAAGCCGTCACGCAAAGATTTTGCTTTGCAATGGAACATTTGTGGAAGAATGTTGTTGCTCGGCATTACAAGCTTTTTGTCTCAAATCAGTCTTGTTGCGGCAATGGCTGCAATCAACAATATGCTTCGCAAATACGGTGCACAGGACGCTGTTTTCAAGCAGGAGCAGTATGCGCAAATCCCTATGGCGGTAGTTGGAATTGTTATGAAATTCTTCCAGATTGTCATTTCAATAGTAGTCGGTATGGCGGCAGGCTGTATTCCCATCATCGGATATAATATGGGCGCAGAGAAAAAGTTGCGTGTAAAAGAACTGTTTACCAAGTTGCTTGTTGCCGAAGCGATTGTGGGCGCTGTCGCATTTTTGTTGGCAGAGGGATTTCCTCATCAGCTTATTGCAATTTTCGGTGCAAAAAATGAGAGCGTTTATTATACCGAATTCGCAATCAAGGCATTCAGAATTTATCTTTGTATGATGATTTTGGCTTGCGTCAACAAGGCTTGCTTCATCTTCCTTCAGGCAGTCGGTAAGGCATTGGAATCAACCTTGCTGTCAATGTTCAGAGAGGTTGTGTTCGGTGTGGGTTTTGCATTGCTCTTGCCTGTGTTCTTCGGCTTGGACGGAGTGCTGTATTCAATGCCTGTGTCAGATATTTTAACCTTTATCATCTCGGCAATTATCATCGTAAAAACATATAGAGAATTGAACACGAAAGGAGTGCAGATTATAACAGGGCAATAATCATAAAAACAATATAAAATAAAAGAAACAGTGAATAATGTGGCATTAACACAGGTCTCACTGTTTCTTTATTTTTTGTGCTAGTATATATTTTTCTGTATAATTTAATAATAAAGCTGAACAGTAAATCGAAACTAAAAAGGTAATGATTTTTTTAATCATAGCTATTATCTCCTTTATTTTATATTGGATATTCTTTGTTTATTACTAATAAAAATGCAGACACGAAAAAACCTATGGTAATAGGGTTAATTATTTGGAAAATATAGTCTATAATAATAACAAGTTTGTTGTATTTGTTTTTATGTAACATAACAAAATTAAATATTATAAAAAATATTGGAAATAAAAACAAATATACATCAAGAATTTTTGAAATGGAAAATGAAATTGTTAACATACTTGTAATAACTGAAATTATATTACTTTCTGTTAATATGGTTATATCTGTACGTTCTATCAAATATATAATTATCGATAATAAATGAAAAAGTAAAAGTGCAACAGAGAGATATATAGCAATTTTCTTTTGTGTATTAAACGAGTTAATATAGTCTTTAATGTTGTATTGATTTCTTTTATTCATTTTATCGCTTTGCCTCTTTCCCCTAATCTTATATTCGCAATGTTTTCGCATATAGATGAATATTTGTTAGGAATGTTTTCCAAGTTTAATTTCATAACAGTTTCTTTTGTATATTGCAAAATTATATACTACATCATTCAAATCGGTATCATCAACTGTAATTGCAGTTCCGTTTTTGTTATATAAAAGATATAAGCAATCTTTATTGCGTACAAGTTCTAAAGTGCCGCCATACAAAATTGGCGTAAGAGTGCAGTTTGAAATTTTGGCATTATGATTAAGGGTCTGCACCAAATTGTCGTAACTGCTGTTAATATCTGTTGTACTATATTTAGAAATATTGTCGGTTTTATAAAAAACTCCCAAATGCTTATAATTATCAAATTGATAATTTAAAAACTCACTAATATCTTCTTGCTTCCACAATTTATTATCCGAATATGATAATGATTTTGATGAGCGAACGGTATAATATCTTGAGCGTTTAGAAAACATATCATAAGTGTTATCGTGAAAAATCATATCACTGTATAACTCTATGCCGGAAATGTTAGAATCAACATTATCTTGTAAATATTCAGTACACCATATTTCCAAATCTTCTAATTGAAAATCATCTACATAGTGCTTTTGAAAATACTCAACATTAAAATTTTTACCGTCAAGATTGAACACCCACTTTGCCGGTACTACCCAAATATTAAATTTTTCTAATAAAACAAACTCTGTTTCAATATGTGCCTTGTATTCTTCAACTTCAGTTATTTCTGATTGAGTAACGCCGTATTTGTATGCAATATACTCCTTTGCATTACGAGTTAATGAATTTGAATATAAAATGATAGAAGCTGCTGAAAATATAGCAAAAATTAAAGCAATACAAGCATATTTTTTGATTTTCTTGAAAGTTGATTTGCTGTTTTTATTCATCCTATTGCTTTTCCTTTTTCCTCTAATGTTATATTTCCAATTTTTGTATCATAATAATAACTTGCAAAATTGTCATATTTTTTTCTTGCGAATTCAATTTCTGCATTCACTAATATTACATGTTTATTTTCTATGTTTTCACATATAAACGAATATTTGTTTAGAAGTTTTTCTCTTAATGATTTATACTTTTCCGTTGAAAGCACCGAATTGTTATTTATTGACATTCTGCGATATGGGCTTAAATCATTTACCTTATAATAAATCACAAAAGAATCGTTATCGTTAATCAAAAAATCTTCAATATTATCTTTTTTTACAATATCATGCAAATAGCCGTAATCGATTATTATACCGACAACATTAGAGTCAACTGTTTTTAAATAATCAACCGACCACTCGAAAACATCTTCTAATTGATAATTGTCACTAAAGCCATTTTGTGTTTTTACCACACCGAAAGTTCTTTTGTTGCACCTGATTTTCCAAGTTGGAGGCGTAGTATACCAATCAAAGAGAATACCTAAATCGCTATCGTCGTGAAATCTTTCGCCTTCGTAATCGAGCAGAACTATGTCCTTTTTGTCAAAATCATATTTATTAACCAGGTATTCAACAACCTCTGCTCTGTGGCATTGAACATAAATAATATGCGCGATACCAAATATCAAAAAAGCCGCAAATATTATTGCTAATATTCGTAAAATGATTATTTTACCTTTTTTCATATAAATCTCCTTTTCTATTTCTTATTTACCATAAGATTGTTTTCTTAATTTTAAAGCTTTTATTTGCGAACTGTTCTTCACTTGTTTCATATTCTCTCACCATCTTTAAATTAAATGTTTTTCTTGTTTTAACAATTCAATTTGCTTGTATTCTAAGAAATATTCTTTATGTGAATAAATATTATTTTCAGTGATTTCATCATCAACAATATAAACAATCGGTTTTCTGTTAAAATTAAAATATTTACATATTTTATCCTGCAAATCACTTTTGATTTTAGTTGCTGCTTCTGTATCGTCAATATAAGGAGATATATCATTTACTGAATAATAAACAACAAAATCATTGTTGTAATCTTTTAATGCAAAATCTAAAAAATTATGTATTTGACTTTTTTGTATAAGTTCAGATGAGCTGTAATTTTCTTTTTAATAATCATAATTATCCTCCAAATTTATATTTACGAATTCTCCTGCATATTTATCAAATTCATTCAAATCAATACCGTAAAATCCATAATATGATTTACATCCAGGCAATTCATTTTGGTGTAAAACAATATGAATGTTATCATCATGATATTTTTCAACAAATACAGCATCAAGTTTTGCCATATAATCTCTGAATTTAGAATTCATATCATAACCATATAATGAATCAGTATATTTATTTTCGTTTCTTGATTCATTTATGTACCGGTTAATATCATCTGTTTTAATAAATATCTCGCCTGTTCTTCCTGCTTTGATAATTTCGCCGACATTATCTTTCGTCCAAACAACATTTTTGTATTTATCCTTTTCTTCGTCATAAATACCATAAACAGCCGTATCGCGAATATTGACCATATCAATATTTTCATCAACAGTATTTTTCAATTCATCCGTCAGCCACTCTGAAACCTCTTTCATTTGGTAAGCGTCATAATATCTAAAATTCATAAATTTTACATTAAATATGCGACCGTCATCTTTTGCTTTATATACCAAATAAGAATCGTGCCAAACGACAGCCCAATAATCTATATCATAATGAAAGTTTCCCGGACATTAATCGTAAACTTTGTAGTCACTCATTTTGGTGTCATATTTATTAGCCAAATATATTCTCGGAAATACAGAAACAAACAATATCGTCATAATAACATACAATAATAAAGCAATTAAAAATACTATTCCAATTTTCTTTGTTTTTTTCATATTATAACCCCCTATATTAGTACTATATCATAAAACAAATTAACATAAAAGTACAAAATTGAATATCATTAAGAAGAGGTTTGCCCCAAATGTTAGGGCAAACCTCTTCTTAAGTTTCGTTTCATATTTATCAAGTTCTTTCTTAACAGCATTTAAAATAGCAACGCTAACCGGCGGCACAGAACTTTCATTGTATTAACCTGAAGGTGCATATGGTCGATTTCTTCCAGCCTTGTGGCAGATTATATCAACCTGTCAAAGGTGAACTGAATTATCCGTAAATTAGTTTTTCAAAAAGAAATCACTTAACTTTACTATTAAAATTGTATTTAAAATATTTTTTCACAAAATGTTTCATATACTCATTTTCGTTGCCGGATTTACACAAATAATCAATATCCTCGTCATAAAAGGTCATATAACCAATTTTACATTCGGAAATGTTAATGCAAACAAAATCTATATTTTTAGGAAATTCCTGTGTTTGTGACTGCGGTTTTAACACTTTAAAATTCCAATCACCAATGCTAAAACTTGTTTGCGGTATAATATATTCATCAGAATCAAGAATAACATCAGTTTGATATTCGAAAGATTCGAGTCGTAAAAGTTGATCATTAAAGCTTTTTTTGTCATATTCGGCAATAAACATACTACCGTATGAATCAGACATTAAAGAATGTATCCTGTTCGACTGAAAATAAAGATTTTTATAATTCCCAAAATCATCTAAAGAAAAATGAATATAATCCGAATTTTCACTTGATATTTTGTAATAGTTTTTAACACCAACAACTGTGTGTGAATTATTAGCTAATATAGCAATCAAAGATATCAATATCAAAACCAACGCCATAAAACTTTGCCAGCTTATCGCATTTATCAATGTTCGGAAAAGTATCTCCTTGTTCCCATTTGGAATACGATTGACGAGAAATTCCAACTGCTTCGGCAACTTGTTCCTGCGATAAGCCTTTAATGTTTCTTAAATATAATAAATTATCCGAAAACATAAATACGCCCCCTTAACTATAAATTATTATAGCATTGAGGGAGCGTACTTTCCACCATATAAACTTGTCAGATAAGTAATCCTTTTGTTAAGTTTAACTGCATCGGTCGGCAATTTATATTATCTCAAACCATTCTGTGTGGCAAGAAAATAATTCATTACGCTGTTTATACTTCTTCTGTTTTTATCGCCTTTGCGCTTGCCATCAATGAAGAGAAAACGCTTTGCGTTTCGTATGTTGATGTGCTATAATCAAAATTAAATAACACAAGGAATACTATAACCCAATGAACAATTTGATAGAATTATTTGGCAATCACATATATAAAACCGCACCGACAAATCCTTTGTCAGCCAGAAAAAAGCTGTGCTTTGCATTTAGCACGGCAGGCCTTATGTGCAAATATTTCCCAACAAAAAAGCTTTTGCCGTCACGCCAATTTATGCAGTGGGCGGCTGCCGATTCTGCAATTACACCGCTGAAAACGGGCAAAAATTCTGCAATCGTAAGCCTGTATCTGCCGTGTGAAATTTTGCATTCAATGGGCATCAGCACGCTGTTTCCGGAGGCTCTTGCTTGCTATTTGGCTGCCGCAAGGTCGGAGCAGATATTTATCGACACGGCGGAGCAAAATTTTGTTTCGCAAACTATGTGCTCTTATCACAAGGCTTTCATCGGAATGGTAGAAACAGGCGTTTTGCCAAAGCCAGATTTTATCATCAACACAACACTTGCCTGTGACGCAAATCACTTGTCGTTCAGGCGAGCTGCGGAACACTACAATGTGCCTCAATATATGATTGATGTGCCGTACAATTATTCAAGCGGTGCGGTGGATTATGTTGCAAAGCAAATCAAAGATATGGTGACCTTTATTGAAAAACAGGGCTATACTTTTGATGAGGCAAAGCTGATTGAAACGGTTGAAAAATCAAAGCAGACGCTAAAGAATTTCAATGATATATTGGCACTTCGTGCAAATCGTTCGCTGTCGGACGAAATGACTTCTCAAATGCTTTCGGTTTTTGCAACACATGTTATGCTCGGCACGGACAACGCATTGAAATACAGTAATGATTTGAAAACCGAGCTTTCTGCCGTTCCCGAGGGCAAAAAGGGCGTAAGGCTTCTTTGGGTGCATACTTTGCCTTATTGGCAGGACGCTTTGCGTGATTTGATTAACTTTACCGACCGTTGCGAAATTGTCGCTTGCGATATGGTTATGGATGCTATGTACTGCAATCTTGAAGAAACCAACCCGTACAGATTTATGGCAGACCGACTTGTCAGAAACACCGTCAACGGAAACGGCACGAACAGAATAAACGCAACGCTTGAACTTGCCAAAAAGCTCAATGCGAACGGTATTATTTGGTACTGCCATTGGGGTTGCAAGCAAACGGCAGGGCTTTCAAATATTGCAAAATCTACCTTTGAGGCAAACGGCTTTCCAACGCTCATTCTTGACGGTGACGGCTGTAATTGGAACAATGTCAATGACGGTCAAACCGTGACGAGAACAGAAGCGTTTTTAGAACTGTTGGAGAATAGAAAATGATTGGATATAACTGCAAATATACACCGGTGGAGATTTTGGCATGCTTTGATGATTATCGTTTAATCAACAACGAAGCGGAGCATTTTGACTATTCTTCCCAGGCTATGCACTCAAATGTCTGCTCACACATCAAGGCGATTTGCGAGGAAATACATCGGGGCGACTATGACAAGCTTGTTTTTATGAACTGCTGTGACAGCACAAGGCGATTGTTTGATGTGGCAGAAAGCAAGATTAAATACAAAACCATTCTTGACCTGCCGATTGATAACGGCGCTTGTGCCGTAAAACGATTAAAAAATGATTTGCTTTTTCTCATTAAAGACCTTGAAAGCGTAACAGGCAAAGCGTTTGACGCAAAAGAATTTTTGAGTAATTTCAGCGACAAGCCGATTGCGTTTCCAAACAGTAAATTCATTTTGGTGCTTGGTGCAAATGCAAACGGTAGCCTGATGAATGTAATTAGAGAGTCGTTTCAAATGCCGGTAATCAATATGACTTGCTCAAATAATCGCTGTGTTTCAAACGAAAATATGAGCGAAAACGACAGCCTTGACGAGCTGATGGAAAAATACGCAAGAGCGTTGATGGCGCAAACGCCTTGCATGCGAATGAGCGACACGACATCAAGAAAGCAACTGCTAAACAACGAAAATTTGGCAGGTATCGTATACCACACAATCAAGTTTTGCGATTATTATTGCTTTGAATACACAAAACTTGCAGACAGCAAGACGCCGATTTTGAAAATCGAAACGGACTACACCGCACAGCAATTAGGTCAGCTTTCAACAAGGCTGGAGGCTTTTTGCGAAACCTTGAACACGGAGAATAATTCAAAGATAAAAATGAACGAAAACGGAAAATATTACGCAGGAATTGACAGCGGTTCAACCTCAACGGAGCTTGTCATTTTTGACGAAAATAAGAATATTGTCAAGGCTGTTATGGTCAGAACAGGTGCTAACGCTCAGGCAGGCGCACAAAAGGCACTTGATGAGGCTCAAATCAGTCTTGACGAAATAAAAACCATAACCGCAACAGGCTATGGCAGAAAAAATATTGATTTTGCAAACGAGGATGTAACGGAAATCACTTGCCACGCAAGAGGGGCGAGGTTTTTGTATCCCGAAGCACGATACATTATTGATATCGGCGGGCAGGATTCAAAGTTTATCACCCTTGATGAAAACGGAAATGTTGCATCGTTTGTTATGAACGACAAATGTGCAGCAGGCACGGGCAGATTCCTTGAAAATATGGCAAAGGCTCTTGAAATCAGTATGGAGCAAATGGCGAATGACGGTTTAAAATACAGCGAGGATATTTCAATTTCAAATATGTGCACGGTGTTTGCCGAAAGCGAAGTTATTTCGCTGATTTCCGAAAACAAAAAGATAGCCGATATTATTCACGGCTTGAACAAAAGCGTTGCTATAAAGACGAAATCTCTTGCAAGCAAGGCACTCGGTGCAGACGGTGTAATGATGACGGGCGGTGTTGCAAACAACAAGGGCGTTGTGACCGAACTTGAAAAGCAGTTGAACACAAAGATTTTCATATCCGACAAGCCTGAATTTTGCGGTGCAATCGGTGCGGGACTTTTTGCCGTTGACAGCGACAGATAAACCTAATTTCGCATGGAAGCAAATGAACAAGAACTTTCAGAAAAAACGGCTTACGAACATGTAAAGCAGACGAAAAAGAGAATTTTATTTTTTTGAATGAGAAGTACGCCCGGCACGGACAAACGGTGCTGTTCGGCGACTCAATCACGGAAATATTCAATAGCTACGAACTGTTTTATGCCTTTTCGCAAACAACGGGGCAGGCAGTTTACAACCGTGGAATCAGCGGTGACACAAGCGACAGATTGTTGGAAAGGCTCGAATGTAACGCCTTGAACATAAACCCAAAAAATCTTGTGATTTTAATCGGAACGAATGACATCGGCATAGGACTTCCGCCCGAGTACACCTTGAATAATATAAAAGAAATTTTGCAAAGAACGCAGAAGCTCTGCCCGAATACCGCCGTAAAAAGCAGTATTCGGGCATAAAAAAGCCTCGGAACACGAATGTTCCAAGGTATTGGCAGATTATATCAACCTGTCAAGTCACGGTAGTATTTGCTTCGCAAATCTCCACCTTAAAGACTTGACAGAACGATGTTACGGGTTTAATTGCATTATAAACCCGTAATAAGAACATCACCCATTTACAAAATCACAGATTTTGAATGGGTCCCGATAACCTTGTTACTCGCTTTGCTCGTAATAAGTATTCTTCGAATCCTTATCTTTTTCTTGCAAAATGTGGCAGCGGTTTTATTGACATCCGTCCAAAAATGTGATTTGATATACACAGAGCGCTTTGGTATTGTAAAGACAGCCGGGGCGCGCACAAAACAGCTTCAGATTGCAAAATGACATTTTGAGACAATGTTATGCTTTTGACGACAGGAGGAGATTTTTATGAATAGAAAGAATGTAGGTATAGCTTTCGGCGCGCTTTGTGGGCTGGCAGCTTTAACTGCAACGGCAGCGGAAATATTCTATGATATCTCAATCAACACGAAATCGCCTATCCATATGAGCAAACTCAACAACTTGGTTCAAAAAGCCACGAATACTGCCGGCAATGAAGAGGAAGCAAGTGCAAAATACAGCGGTATGACAGGCACACCGGAAATTAAAGAATGGTATGCTACACACGGAGAGGATGTGTATATTCTGTCTGATTCGCTGCGCCTGCACGGAAAACGGTTCAAAAATACCGGCACAAAATATGTTCTCGTATGCCACGGCTATACAAGCAAGGCCAAGCATATGGCCGGATTTGTTCATAAATTTTACACGCTTGGTTATAATGTTTTGGCAGTAGATGCAAGAGCCCACGGCGACAGCGAGGGAACAAAAATCGGTATGGGCTGGCCGGAGCGTGTGGATATTATAAAGTGGATAAACCGGATCCTTTCATGGGAGCCGAACGCCCGGATCGTTCTGCACGGTGTATCCATGGGGGCGGCAACGGTTTTGATGGCGTCAGGTGAAGATTTACCCGGAAATGTGAAGGCTGTTATTGCAGATTGCGGCTACACGTCGGAATGGGATGAGTTCCAACGGGAGGCGGATGCCCTGCATATTCCGTGGTTCCCCGTGCTCAACGCCACATCGGTATTGTCAAAGATTCGTGACGGGTATGATTTTAAGCAGGCCAGCGCCCTTGCGCAGGTGAAAAAGAGCCGCATACCAACGCTGTTTATTCACGGCTCGTCGGATGAGCTTGTGCCGTACAGTATGCTGGGCGAATTGTATGCGGCTGCAGCCTGCGAAAAAGAGGAACTTACCGTAGAAGGCGCAGGCCATGCGCTCTCGTCTTCTGTTGCGCCCACGCTGTATTGGCGTACAGTCGAGGATTTTATCGCAAAGTATTTAGATAGGTAAGCTGAATTTATTTGCCATTTATGCGGAAATGTGTAAATATAAACGCCCGGGAGAAGCGGTTCGTTATGGAGGATGCGCCGGCGTTTGGCGCTAGGATCGTCGCCGATTTGACAGGTAAATAGGACTCTATGCAGCGGCGCACCAAACGGTGCGTCGCTTTTGCATCCTGTGTGCTAATGCTGTGTTGCAAAAGACGGTCGGGTGTGGTACACTTGTATTAGAGTTCTATGCATTTTTGCAAAAAGGGGAGGGTGCCTGTGTACGAGAACAAGCACAGACCAATAACTGATGATGAACGCCGAATGATACTTGAAACCATACCAAAGCACTATGCCGGAACAATAGTGCTTACAATGTTATGCTGCGGACTTCGACCGATAGAAATCCGAAGAATGAAGTGGGATTGGATAGATTTTGAAAACGCAATTCTGACAGTCGGCAAATCCAAAACGGAAGCAGGAACAGGACGAAAGATACCAATTCCGCCTGTACTTTTAGATGCATTAAAGGAACATAAAGCAAAAGAACTCAACAATGAATATGTATTCGTAAAGTACGAAAAGCACACACGCATGGATGACAACAGGAAGAAGTGCTACCAATGTTTTTTATTCGTAATTAAATATGATTTAACTATTTTACAGCAAAGGAGTAATACCAGTGAAAAAAAGAATTCTGTTTATCTTATTTTTAGTGAGCGTAATATGTTTATCTGGTTGTAATTCAAACACTTCCCTAATAGAGGGAAATTCTGATCCTGAACCAATAAAATCTGAAGATCAAGAAATTCAAAATTTTTTGGATGTGGAAGTGGACTCATCCTATGATAATATAATAGTAAAAATGGAAAAGGATTCATATTCTGTAGATTCAGATCAGATTATTTGTACAGTTCAAGATAATAATGTTGGCAAAGCATTTTATTTTTATGAAATTCCTTTTATAGAAAAAAAAATTGATGATAATTGGGTTAGACTTTATTATAATTCAAACCGCCTTGACATAGCCCAATGGATGCTATGTGCTGAGGAGGGAAACACTACTGAACCGAATTCTTCCCGATATACTGTTAGGCTCGCTGATATTAAACCAAAAGTAACACCAGGTGAATATAGATTAGTGGTATTTACAGCAAAAAAAACACTATATGCACCATTTACATTAGTAAAATAAAGGAGATACCCTGCTCATACATTTTTATGATTTCTTTTTCGTAATCACTTATATGTCTATATTTTCGTGGCATAAAAATTTCCCCTATGGTAGTTTATTACATTCTACCATAGGGGGTCTGTTTTTTCTATTGTCCATTTTTTGCGGAATTGTTCAAATTGAATTCCATCCTTTTTGTATGTCTTATCACTTTTAGGCTTGTATGAGAATTTTAAGAAATGTTTTTTAAAATCTTTGATTTCTTAACAGTGCTTACGGTTGCCTGAATTATCGGACCGGAGAGCAAAACGGTGGCAATTGTGCAAATTCCGAATTTACCGCCGAGCAAAACGCCGATAATCACCATTATAATATCAAGAGCCATTCGTACGATTTTGATTTTCCACCCGTTTTTTTCTGCAAGCGAAAATGTGACTGCTTCATATGAGCCCCTGCCGAAATCAGCGGCGGAGTAAAGCCCCGTTCCGAACGAAAATATAGCAATGCCAAGCAGCATTATAACAAAATTAACCGCTTTAATATCTGTATAATGCTGAATTTTTGTGAATACATCCACGAAAAAACTGTAAATGATTTGGTAAAGAATTGTGCCGATTGACATACCTGTCACATTCGTCAGCCCTTGCCACAATATCGCAAGTGTTGCGCCGCCGAAACCTGCGCCTATTGCAAGCGTAATTCCGTATGCGGATATTATTGATCCGATAACGATCATCAGCGTTTTTGTTGCATATTTTTTAAATTTCATATTATCACCTGCAAAAAAATAAGACTGTAAACTCTGCTGTTGTGTTCAGAAACAGCAAAATTTATAGTCTTCATCAGCCGAGACAGCTTTATTTTTTTGATTATACACCCGAGCTTTTATAAAGTCAACGGTTATAAATATGATTTTCTGTATTTGCTCGGAGTTTTGCTCATTACTATTCGTGTTACGATTTTGATTTGAGCGATGTCTCTCAAAAGTCTCAGTCATAAAT
>OLQC01001812.1_pt1 | contig 15926 bp, 15 predicted proteins | sample 1672471 | NCBI WGS metagenome assembly OLQC01 (sample SAMEA3136689, study PRJEB25190) | human gut metagenome | biome: human gut; feature: human-associated habitat; material: faeces | place: Austria | collected 2013
GGCATTTGCATAAAAAAGAATATAATATGAGGGTTCGCTGATGAGCGGGCCCTTTTTTCATGTAATAGTTACAAAATTTTCTGCCCGGGGGCAAAAAGATTTTTCTGCTTATTGTATAAACATTTTTCACAAACTTGTGATATACTAACTCACAGAAAAAAGGTATAAGGGGAACAGACATGGAAATGGATTTTGTGATGGCCTGGGTGGACGGGAATGATCCTGCCTGGCAGAAGGAAAAGAGAAAAACAGAACATGTTCCTGAGGCCACGGCGGAAGCGGATGACAGAGACGAGCGCTACCGGGACTGGGATAATTTACAGTACTGGTTTCGCGGTGTGGAACAGTTTGCACCCTGGGTACGGAAAATTCATTTTGTCACCTGGGGGCATTTCCCCAAATGGCTGAATACGGAGCATCCGAAGCTTCATATTGTAAAGCACGAAGATTTCATCCCTTCTGAATTTCTGCCTACCTTTAATTCCCATACCATTGAATGGAATTTTCACCGGATTCTGGGGCTTTCCGAGCGGTTTGTCTATTTCAATGATGACATGTTTCTGTTGAACCAGATCCACCCGGAGAATTTTTTCATTGGGGAAAAGCCCGTGGATATGCTGGCCCTGCAGCCGGATGTGGCAAATACGGATAATGAAGTGATGCCTTATATTTACCTGAATAATGCAATGCTCCTGGCAAAATACTTTAAGAAATATGAGAATATGAAAGCGCAGCCGGGGGCCTATTTTCATGTCGGTTATCCTCCGAAATATTTTTTCTATAATCTGATGGAGACGGCTTTTTCAAGATTTACGGGCTTTTACACAGTCCATGGGCCTTCGCCTCTGAAAAAAAGCACCTATGAGAAGCTGTGGGAGCTGGAAGGAGAGCGCCTTATAGAGGTCTGTGGCCATCCCTTCCGCCACAAGGGCGATGTGAATCAGTATGTGCTTCGGGAATACCAGAAGCTCAGCGGGAATTTTGTCCCGAAGAATGTGCAGAGGCTCTGCAGCTACTATGATATTGGAAATGATAACCGTGCGCTGACAGAGACGATCCGGAAGCAGAAAAGTCCGATCGTCTGTATCAACGACAGCAATCACGCAATCGACTTTGAAAAAGCGAAACGGGAGCTGAATGAGGCTCTGGAATTTCGGTTTTGGAAAAAATCTTCATTTGAAAAGTAACAAAAAGGGGAACATCAATGAATATCCTGCTGACAGGAGGCTCCAGCAGCCTGATCGACAGTATGATTCTGAAGCTCCGCAAAGAGGGGCATCGGGTGTTTATACTGACTGGTGACAAATATAAGCATAATAAATATGAAAAAGTATTTGAACGGTACGATTTTCCGTATGACAGTGAGAATCTTAATGAGATCATCGAGAGTGTCAATCCGGATGTAACGATCCTGCTGGGAGCTTTTGATACGAACTATCTCTGGAATGGCGAGGAGCGTGAGACGGTTCATTTTATTTCGCATATGGTGAATATTCTGGTGGCCTATTCGGTGGTGAACCGAGGCAAACTGATTTATCTGTCTTCGGATGAGGTTTTCAGTGGCGATTATCCGGATGATATCACAGAAGGAGAGAAATTTTCCGGATATGGAATACGCCCGGCAGCGTTGTCACAGGCAGAGGAGCTGTGTGAGAATTTCCGGGTGAACCGGGGACTGGATATCACGGTTCTGCGGCTGGATCATCTGTACAGTATTCCGAAGGATAAAAATGATATCAACAATATCTGTGCGGGCATGTGTCTGGAGTATCTGCGTGACGGATATATCAAAGCGGACGAGAACCACACCTTTTCGATGTTGTACGAGAAAGATGCCGTGGAATATATTTACAAGGTAGTAAAAAGTAAGAAAAGAGCACATTCGATCTATCATCTGTCATCCAATGATGTGGTAAATGAGGTAGAGCTGGCATCCTGGATCTTGCAGGCGATGCAAAGTGAAGCAAACATCGTGACGACACCGGGGAAAAATGGAAGATGTGTGCTTTCCGGAAGAAAATTTGAAGAAGAATTTGATGTTTACACATTCTGCGACTGCAAAAAGACCATTGAAAAGATGGCTCTTTATATGCAGAAGCACAAGGATGTATTTGTAAATGAAGATAAAGAGGGATCCATCCTGAAAAACCTCTGGGAGAAATGGAAATGGCTGGTGCGGGCACTGGTACCGTTTATTGAGAACCTGATCTGTTTTATTCCGTTTTTCATGCTCAATAACCGAACGGTCGGCAGTCAGTATTTTGCAAATCTGGACCCGTTTCTGCTCTATGTGCTGCTGTTTGCAATCGTGTACGGACAACAGCAGGCAACGTTCTCGGCAATCTGTGCGGTAGCCGGATATATGTTCCGGCAGATGTATACGAGGACCGGTTTTGAGGTACTTTTAGATTATAATACTTATGTCTGGATCGCACAGCTGTTTATTCTGGGACTGGTTGTGGGCTATATGAGAGATCAGATCCGTACGATGCGGGCGGAGAGTGCGGAGCTGGAGGAGCATTTATCAAGGCAGATCGTGGATATCCGTGATATCAACGAGAGCAACGTGCGTGTGCGTGAGGTCATGGAGCAGCAGCTGGTCGGCCAGAAAGACAGTCTTGGAAAGATTTACAGTATCACAAGACAGCTGGATCAGAGTATGCCGGATAAGGTTGTCTTCCATGCAGTTGAAATGCTCACAAAACTGATGGAAACAAAAGATGTGGCATTTTACAGTGTGGTGAATGATGATTATGCACGTCTCTTTTCGGCATCTTCGGAAAAAGCGAGAAGTCTTGGAAACTCCATCCGCTACCGTGAAATGACGGAAATCTATGATGAACTTCTGGAAGAAAAGGAATCCCTTCTCGGAATCCATATTCGTATAGCCAAGCATCTTCTCGATCTTCGGTCCTTCCACAACGAATGCACCGTCGTCAGCCACCGTAATCGTGTATGGCTCATCCTTAAAGAAACGGAGTGCCGGATCGAATTCAGGCTCATAGACAACCGGCTCCTTGCTGCACTGGTCGAGAAGCTCGCTCACGCAGTACAACAGTTCCTTTAATCCCTTGCCGCTTACGGCAGAAATCGGGAACACACGGATTCCGTCTTTTTCAAAGGTGTCTTTTAACTTCTGGATAATCTCATTCTCGTCCCCGTAGACCGCATCCATTTTATTTGCCGCGATGACCTGCGGCTTTTTTAACAGTGCCGGATCGTAAGCTTCCAGCTCCTTGTTGATCGCGATAATATCTGCCACAGGATCACGTCCCTCGGTGCCGGCAGCGTCCACCATGTGGATCATTACCTTCGTGCGCTCGATATGGCGCAGAAATTCAAGTCCAAGTCCAACACCCTCGGAAGCGCCCTCAATCAGTCCAGGAATGTCGGCAATGACGAAACCCTTCGCGCCGTCTAAATCCACCACGCCAAGATTGGGCTGCAGCGTTGTAAAATGATAGTTGGCGATCTTCGGCTGTGCATTTGTCACACGGGAAAGGAAAGTAGATTTACCAACATTCGGAAATCCTACCAGACCGACATCTGCGATCACTTTAAGCTCAAGGAGAACCTCAAGTTCCTGAGCCGGCTGTCCAGGCTGGGCATATTTCGGTACCTGCATGGTAGCTGTTGCATAGTGCTGATTGCCTTTTCCACCACGACCGCCTTTTAATACGACCTGTCTGCGATTCTCACCGGACATATCCGCGATGACCTTGCCGGATTCCGCATCCATGATCACCGTACCTTCCGGAACCTTCAGGACCACATCCTTACCGTCTGCACCATGGCAGCGTTTTTTACCGCCTTCCTGGCCATCCTCAGCTTTATATTTTCTTCTGTGTCTGTAGTCTCCGAGAGTATTCTGGCCCTCGTCGATCTCAAAAATCACATCACCGCCACGGCCACCATCGCCGCCATCCGGCCCGCCATTGGGTACATACAGCTCACGCCGGAAGCTTACATGTCCGTCGCCGCCTTTACCGGAGCGGATAATGATCCTTGCTCTATCTGCAAACATATTACACCTCTATTCCAAAAAAAGGCTCCAAACCGGATCGATTTGAAGCCTTTTACCTATTTCATTACTCTGCGTCTACAGGAACGATAGAAACCTGTTTCTTATCGCGACCTTTTCTTGTGAATCTTACGACTCCGTCTGTAAGTGCAAATAAAGTATAGTCTTTACCGCAGCCTACGTTTTCACCTGGGTGAATCTTGGTTCCGCGCTGTCTGTAAAGAATGTTTCCGGCTTTTACAAACTGTCCGTCTGCTCTTTTCGCACCTAATCTCTTAGACTCGGAATCACGACCGTTCTTTGTAGAACCAACTCCCTTTTTATGTGCGAATAACTGAAGGTTCATCTTCATCATTGTTGTTACACCTCCTTGACTTTTACTGTCAAATATCGATTGTTATAACTACCAGCAATTTCCGTCAGACCGAGAAGTAAGGAATCCATAAGGAGCATCCCCCGTTCAGAAAGATCATTTCTGAAATGAATGGAAACAAATCCATCCTCTTCCTGCACATCAAATTTATCATCTGTGAATTTCTCAAGAGAATTCACCGTGGTAATGATCAGTGCAGATACCGCAGCACAGACAATATCCTGTCCGGCTTCTGCATAACCGGCATGTCCCTTCGAAATAAATTCTTCGTAAGATCCGTTTTTCTTTCTGACTTTAATTGTAATCATGATGACACCAGATTAACCGTTAATCTTTTCGATCTTAACTTTGGTGTACTGCTGTCTGTGTCCGTTTTTCTTGTGATATCCAGTTTTGCGTTTGTATTTGTAAACGATGACCTTGCGATTCTTACCGTTTTCAACTACAGAAGCGGTAACACTGGCATCTTTTACATCCTCGCCAACCTTTAATCCGTCATTGCTGACTGCGATCACGTTGTCAAATGTTACGGTTTCACCAGCTTCTACACCGAGCTTTTCAACTTTAATTACGTCACCCTCGGCAACCTTGTACTGTTTACCACCTGTTGCAATAATTGCGTACATCTGTGGCACCTCCTAATTATTTACTCGCCAAATTCGGTGGCTTCTGTTCTGAAACTGAAGCTCTTTAACCTCTTTGTGCGGCATACTCGATTATCATAACAGTGACATACTGTTATGTCAATAGTTTTTTTGATATTTTTATTATTTTTTTGTAAGCTCCCGAATGTCCTCGATCACCGGACGTCTTACTTTCTTTCTGGTCATTTCCAGGATATGCAATGGTGTGATATCAATGGCCCTGCTCTTTACCGGATCTTTTCTGAGGAGCTTCTGTAAAACATGAAAGAGTTCATCTCTGTGATCCGGATTTTCCATGTTGATAAAATCGATCAGGATAATACCTGAAAGATTACGCAGCCGTAACTGCCGGCCGATCTCCGCAGCCGCTTCCAGATTGATCTTGCGGAAGGTTTCTTCCATTTTCTTCTTTCCGGTATATTTTCCACTGTTTACATCAATGGATACAAAGGCCTCCGTCTGCTGGATCACCAGAAATCCGCCGCTGTTCAGCCATACTTTTTCTTTCTGGATCGCATCCAGTGCGGTTTCCACGCGATACAGTTTATAAAGCGGAAGAAGTTTGTCCTGATAAAAACGAAGCTTTTCTTTAAGCTCCGGGCTGATCTCTTCCAGATATCCCAGGATCATTTCTCTGATTTCCGGCACATCGGTAATGATCTCATCCAGGTCACGACCATAAGCATCCCTTACAGCAGCCACATAAAATGGTTCTGTCTCCAGTACAAGACTGAAACAGGTACGGTTCCGTCCCTGAACTACGGCTTTATGGTAGCGGCCCTTCAGCCACTCCAGTTCCTTCAGGATCTCTTCTTTGGAAGCGTCTGCGGCATTGGTCCGGACAATGATACCGAATTCCTTATCCGGACGCTCTGCTTCCTCTTTCAACCATCCGCTGAGGCGATGGCGATCTTCCAGTGCCAGCTTGGAAGACAGACCAAACTTTTTATCTCCTGTAGTGAGAACAAGATATCTTCCCGTAAAATTCAGATTGGATGTCAGTGCCGGAAGTTTTCCCTTCATGGCATCCCTGCTCACCTGTACCAGGAGCTCATCTCCAGGCCGCAATGGTCCGTTTCCTTTTCTTCCTGCGGAAAAAACAGCTCTCTGTGCCTCTGCAAGAGAATAGTAGCATCTCTTTCCAGGCTCGATCTGCACAAAAGCCGCCTGAATATTGGATGCGATATTTTCGACCTGTCCGGTGTATATATTTCCAAGAATGGATTTTTCCTGATCGGATTCCAGTCGGATCTCAACGATCCGTTCCTCCTCCGAAAGAGCCGCTACTGTACAGGGCACACCATGGATCTCCATTCTTGTTATGATCAGTTTACTCAATTTCCTCACCTAATGATTCCAGAGTCACAAAACGTGGGCTTGCATTTTCTCCTTTATCGGCATACATTTCCAGACGTTTCACTGTGAAGGCAAATTCCGGAAGTTCTTCTCCAATCCAGTGGAAAAATGTGTTTGTTACCATCTCCGGCTTCGTATAATTAGAGCTTGCAGATGCCAGCATATAAAAGAACCCATTCTCTCTTACTTCCATTTTATAGATATTCGGACGAAGATCGATCTCCTTTTCGCTGCGCTTGGTCTGCTTGGTCACTTTGATCTCCGGCTGTGCCAGAAATTCTTTCACACGGCTTTTCCAGTCAATAAAAGGCTCTTTGCCCGGACGGAATTCCACAAGATAATCTGCTGCTGCCACCAGTGCCATCGCTTTACCCGCTTTTCCATCCTCTACCTTGCGGACGCTAACGATATGCATCCCCTCTGCCATCTGTTCCTCCAGACGGGCTGCGATCTCTGCAGTAGGCATATCTTCTGCCATTTCCAGGTCAAAATAATCTCCGAGACTCTCCATCCCCACTCCAAGTGGAACCGCAAAAGACATGATCATATGCGGGCTGTATCCACCGGAAAACGCTACCGGAAGCTCTGCACGACGAAGTGCTTTCTGGAAATAACGCATGGTATCCAGATGTCCCACAAACTTCATAGGACCCTCTTTGCTGAATTTAATTCTTACCTTCAAGGCAGACACCTCCTTTAAATTTCATAGCTCCACATGCGGAACATTTCTGACGGCAGTTTTCCGTCACAACACCCTCTTTTGCACGCTGCCATTCACGCTCCAGGAATCTGCGGCTGACACCGGTATCAATGAAATCCCATGGAAGGATCTCATCCAGGCTTCTTTCACGAAGTGTGTAGAATGTCATATCCACTCCGCATTCAGCCATAGCTTCCTTCCAGATATCATAATCAAAATTTTCTGTCCAGGCATCGTAAAGGGCACCTTTTTCATAAGCCTTCAGGATCACATCCGCGCATCGTCTGTCCCCGCGTGCGAGAAATCCTTCCAGAGCTGTTACATCCGGTTCATGCCAGTTATAACGGATACTCCTCTGATTCAGCTGGGCGCGGACTTCATTTTTAACCACCTTGGCTTTTTCCACAAAATCCTGCTCTGTATACATTGGTGCCCACTGAAATGGGGTAAACGGCTTCGGCACAAAGAAAGATGTACTGACGTTGATCTGTACCTTGCCTTTACGCTGTTCTTTCGGAACTACCTCATAATAGGTCTCTGCGATCTTCTGTGCCAGATGAGCAATTCCCTTCATATCGTCTTCTGTTTCTGTGGGAAGACCGAGCATAAAGTAAAGCTTCACCTGATTCCAGCCACCCTTGAATGCTTCGCCCGCACCATGGAGGATCACTTCCTCTGTCAGACCTTTGTTGATAACGTCACGAAGTCGCTGAGAACCAGCTTCCGGAGCAAAAGTCAGGCTGCTTTTCTTTACATCCTGCACTTTACTCATAACATCCAGTGCAAAAGCATCAATTCGAAGAGACGGCAGGGAAATGTTGATTGCTTTTCCGTGGAATTCCTCGATCAGGAAATTCACCAGTTCTTTCAGCTGGGAATAGTCACTGGAACTTAAAGAACTGAGGGAAATCTCCTCATGACCTGTATTTTTCAGCATAATACGCGCCGATTCTTTCAGAGTTTCCACATCACGTTCACGGGTCGGACGGTAGATCATACCTGCCTGGCAGAAACGACAGCCACGGATACATCCTCGCTGGATTTCCAGAGTTACACGATCCTGTGTAGCTTTAATATGTGGAACAACCGGTGCTTCCACTGCACGGTATTCCTTCTCCATATCTATAATCAGCTGTTTCTGGACTTTTTCCGGAACGCCAGCCTCTGTTGGCGCAAAGGATGCGATCGTGCCGTCTTCTTTATAGGTAACTTCATAAAGAGATGGAACATAAATTCCAGGGATCTTAGCTGCTGCCAGAAGAAAATCTCTCCTGCTGCCGCCAGCTTTCTTATTGGCCTTGTACGCATCAAAAAGTGCATCATAAACAGTTTCTCCCTCTCCAATATAGAACAGGTCAAAAAAAGGTGCCAGCGGCTCCGGATTATACGCACAGGCACCGCCACCGATCACAATAGGGAAATCCTCACCACGGTCTGCGCTTTTCAGCGGAATACCACTGAGATCCAGTACCTGAAGGATATTGGTGTAGCACATCTCGTACCCGATCGTAATTCCGAGAAAATCAAAATCCCGGATGGGCTCCTGGGATTCCAGTGCAAACAACGGAATCTTCTTCTCCCTCATCACCTTATCCAGATCCGGCCACGGAGAAAAAAGGCGCTCACACCAAACATCCTCACGCTGGTTGAACATGTTGTAGAGGATCATCATACCGAGGTTGGACATGCCGATTTCGTAGACATCAGGGAAGCACATTGCAAAACGGATTTCTACCTCATTTTTATCTTTCATTACAGAGTTGACTTCGCCGCCAATATAGCGGGCAGCTTTATCAACTTTGAGCAAAATTTCATCACTTAATGCTAATTTTCTCATTCTATCCCTTTCTAAAATTAGTAATATTTCACAAAGAATTTAAAGATATAAAATTCAGTGAAACATCAAAAATGTTTATATTTGTAAGCCAATTCTTGTGTAAAAAGTTGCTATAAAATGGTGCCCAAAACCCCGTTTGGTCAAAAATGGACATTTTTTCAACTTGCCAACAATGGTTATCATTACCCACAAACAGTTAATATCCTGCGGATTTTCGCGAACTTATCGTAAAGAAAAATGGCATTTTGTATATTAAATATCATTAATAGCACAAAATTGACATACCTTCTCCCTATTATAATCATCTATGGTTAGGATTTCAAGAAAATTGTGTTCTTAACTGTATATAGCGATTGCATCCTTGTGCAGGGAGAATAATCCGGATCCGGACTCCAGTAAAGTTTCCTGGCATTTCATCAGTATTTAAGAAGAAATTCCACCATCTGCGTATTTGCACGTTTACTTTCCTCCATTTCAGGAAAAGTTGTACTAAAAGCATGCGGAAGTTTTTTGTCCACCTCATAATCTTCAAGATGACAGATCACACCGGCTTTTTTTATCGCTTTTGCATACTGTCTGCTGTAATTTCGAAGAGTATCTCCATAAGCTGTGACCAGAAATGACGGTGGCAGGTTTCGGATAATTTCTTTGTTTTCCGGATTTATATATGGATAAAACGAACTCTTTTTCCAGTGTTTCCCGTAAATATAGGAGGGAAGAAAAATCCCTATACTGTCCGGTTTGGTTGTATAATACATTCCACTTGCCAGACCCAGCGCCCGAATTTTCAGATCATTTGGAACAACCTGAAAAGCCTTTGCCAATTCAGGACTTTTTAACATAGCGGCCAGATATACGCACAGGCTCGCCCCCGCACTGGTTCCTGTCATATAAATATGTTCTCCGTCACCATCATAGGTTTCAAAATATCTCTTTGCATTTCCCATTCCTGTCATCAGATCCTTAAGAATCTGCGGAAGCAACGCTTCCGGTGCAAGCGGATATTCAAATGAGAACACCAAAAAACTCTCTGACTCATTTCTGCACAGAACAAATGGCCCTCTTCTTTTTTCCCAAGGAGAAAACCGCCTCCGTGCAGGTTAAACATGACTGGAAGTTTTCCTTCATAATTTCGGGGACGGTAAATATCCATGAAATGACAGGGCTTTCCATCTCCCATATAGTCAATGTCACAAATGAGTTCCACATCTTCCGGAAACGGATATTCCGCTTCATGTTTTTTCAGAAAATTATCAAGAAGTTTTTCTTGCGGTTTGCTGTGCAATCATTTTATTAAACATGATTTCCCCTCCAGCTATGAAACAATCTACTATTAATACAAATAAATTTTCTTCTCTACAAGTCTGTCACCTTCATACCGCAATTTTACAGAAAAAAAGCGTTTTTCTCCTGAAAGGAGCAGATCAAGAAATACCTGATCCCCCTCCCATGCCGGAAGATTCGGCACCATGGCTTTGTCAACCCAGCAAAGTTCTCCCTCATCACATTCAATCAGTTCTCCTGCATATTCATCGGCCGTGAACACACACATAAGTTCTGATTCGCATTCACTGTTTATAAATGTCACCAGGCCACGGAACTTATAGGAGGTAAGTGTCAGCCCTGTTTCCTCTTTCACCTCACGAACAAGGCATTCTTCCGGAGTTTCCTGACTTTCCACATGCCCGCCAACGCCGATCCATTTGCCCTCATTCATATCATCCTGTTTTTTTACTCTGTGAAGCATCAGGAATTTATCATCGTTTTCTATATAACATAATGTCGTTGTCGTCATTTGATCCCTTCTTTCAGTTCCATCATCCTGCCACTGCCAGTGTGATATAAACCAGGATTGAGACCACACAATACAGAGAATTTGTTGTGGATGCATAGGCACTGCTCTCTTTCTTTCTCAGAAAAGTCTGCATACTGAATGTAGCAGGCGAGGACATATATGTAATAACCGCCAGGTTCAGAAGCCTGGAACTTCCTACCAAATATTTTACTGCCATGAGAACTCCCGCAATCATCACTGCCTGCAAAAGGACTCTCAACAATATGGTTTTGAGGCAGGGGCTGATAAGTTCCGGCGCAAATTCCATACTGTACCCAACTACAATAAGAATAATCGGCGTAATGGCCGCTGTCAGAATATTCTCCACACTGAGATAACAATTGCCAAAAGGACTGTCCAGAAGCCGGGTGATCATTCGTGTCAGTCCCACAATAATTCCAAGAACCGTTCCTATAAAAGCAGGGGTTCGCAATGCACTGTAAAACAGGCTTTTTGCATTGATCTTTTCCCCGTTTTCCGTCTGTCCCAGCATTCCCATATACACACTGAATCCAAAAAGAAGTCCCGCAATATCCAGCACTGCAATCTGTGAAAGATTTTCGCTGCCACAAAGACTTGTATACAACGGGTAAGCCATCATTCCACCTTCATAGATACAGATCAGAAACGGAAGATATTTCTTATATGGCTCGTCCATAAATCTTTTCATCCAGAATCCTGCCCCAAATGAAATCAAGAGCATCACAAACATGATCAGAACCAGAATTCCGATCTTTCCACTGTACTCTGCTGTTGCCAGTGCATGAAAAATTGCCACAGGAAGCATAATATTTGTTACCAGTGTTTTCATGTTATTGACACCACTCTGATCTAAAAGTTTCCATTTTCTGCACAGGATTCCAAGAATGATCATCGCCAGTACAGGCAAAACAATCTCCAAAACTTCCATCTCTCTGTCTTCCTCTCCATTGTCTTTAATCTTTTGTTTTTATCTGTTTCTGTGCATCTGCAAAATCTCCATCATCACTTCATATACCGCCATATTCTCTCTCACCACCAGAGCCAGGCTCTCTTTCGCCTGATTCAAAAGATGAAAAAGTTTTCGTACACTGGAATATTTTTCCGCGGAGCACCTGGATCTTAAATATCCTTTTTCGTCGTAATAATACTGTTCATCCAGCAATACAACGATCTTCTCCGCATCTCTCACTGCCTGGATACCAAGCTGTCCAGAACCCTCTGGTATCCGCTGCTGATATCCCTGTCCCGCAAAATCATTCAGAAAATTTTCCACCTCGCGGTCATTATTGGCATACACCACTGCAATATGCGGATACCATCTGGGGCTTCTTTTTTCCGGCAGGTGCATCATGTTCTGGATAAAAGAGGAAAGTTCCGCATTGGTACGGATCCGGTTTGTCAGATGGAATTTCTGGATCTCCGACAGATTTCCCAGGCTTTCCACAATGCTACGATCCATCTCTTCCGGTGAGATCACATCCTCGGAATCACTGGAAAAGATCACCGGCCTGTGCTCACTCCATGTAAGCAGAACCGATAATTTTTCCAGGGACAGAAGATGTGCTTCATCTACCAGAATGCTGCTGTAACGGCCAAGATCCGTCGTTCCGTCCAGCTGAGTATCTGCCAGAAAATCTATCCGCCGCAGACGTTCATGAAGAATCTTCCATTCTTTTCCCGCCTCTCCACAGTGAATGATACAGACTCTCTGGCGCACGGACAACTTCATCGCAATATCATAAAGCAACAATGTTTTTCCGGTTCCTGGAAGTCCGCTGAACCAGAAATATCCTCCTCTTTCTCCACGTATTCTCTTCAGAATCTGCCGTTCAATATCTCTCTGCTGGGAAGTAAGGAAATACTCTTTTTTGAGAAAACGCTCCGGTTCTGTCAGCGGAGAGATCAGATAAAGCTCTGCCTGAAACAGATCCTCGATATCTCCCTCATAGTCCGGGCTTTCTTTCCCCAATGCAATACATAGCTGTTTCCAGTCCCCCTCCACAATGTGATCATGATTGGTCAGTCTCACCAGATGATCTTCACTGCTGATATAGGTATACGACAGGATCGGTTTTCCAAAAACAGACAGATAATACCGGTTCTGGATCAGCTGTCTCCGGATAGCCTCGTCCGACACAATGCCGCTTTTCAGTTCAATATTCACGATCTGGTCATCTTTGATCTGAAGAAGATCGAACTCCTTTCCAAGCTTCGGGATCTGAAACGAATAGAAAAAGCGCAGCTTATACACTTCCTCCATATGCAGTTCCAGTTGCTTCACCAGTGCTTTCATACTTTCCAGTTCCCACTCTTTGATCCTGAGAAAAAAATCTCTGCTGGAAAGCTGGCGTTCCAGCTTCTGGACACATTCCATATTCTGATTTCTTGTAAGTGCATAGATCGATATTGCCTTCATATTTTAACCCTTACCTGCTGTTTATTTCTTTATCCGCAGTGTCCTGAGATGATCCTTCTGCTCCTGTGTGATCCGGTAGCTTTCAATGGATTTCTGGATCGTCTTGTTATGAGTCCAGATATCCATTCTCTGCTCTTCCAGGAATGGAAGGATCTTCTCATACTGTTTTGCCAGTGCTGTAGCAAAATACCAGGCTCGCATCATATTTACATAATATTCTTCCGAGCGGATCGCTGCCACTTTCTCCGGATATTCCGGTTTAAATCCTTCGTCCAGATAATGGCGCATCAGCATACTGATCCCGAACCGGATAGTATAGGGCTGATCCGATTCCATCCAGCGATAAACCTCCCGGATAAATATATCACGGTGTTTTTTCATCATATGGAGCGTCAGCAGATCACAGGTCGCCCAGTTATCAATATACGGAAGAAAACGCTCCAGTTCTTTCAGACATTTATCATAATCTCTGATCTGCTCGATCAGCAGGCCATGGAGATTATTTTCCTCATAATACTGATGAGGAAGAACCTTCAGGAACATTTCGGATCTTTCTGTTTTTCCAAATTCTTTTGCAAATTTCCGGAGTATCGGTGTCCGGATACCGATGATCTTTTCTTTCTCCACAGTCGGAACCAGCCTTGCATGAAAATCCCGATATCCTGTATCCTGCATTTCAAACAGTCTTTTCCGGACATCCCGGATCATCTCTTCCTGATTCATTTATCATCCCCGCCTTTTATACCAAAGATCGCGATCAGAGAACTCACCAGCAGAAGCATGGGGTAAAACAGTTTCGGCATGATCTGAAAAGCAGAAAGCTCAAATCCCAGTTCCTTTGCCGCAGAAATGGCAACCAGCATCTGGGCTCCATATGGGATCACCCCCTGGAAAATACAGGAAAATGTATCCAGGATAGAAGCTGTCTTTCTGGAAGTGATCTTATATTCCAGCGCCATTTCCTTTGCAATGGGGTTGGCCATAACAATGGCCACCGTATTATTGGCTGTTGCGATATCCATAGTTCCAACCAGAAGTCCCATACCAAGAAGTCCGCCTTTTTTCCCTTTAAAAACTCTCTGTATTCCAGAAAGCAGTGCTTCAAAGCCTCCATGCTCCCGGATCAGCGCACACATGGCTGCTACAAGGATAGCCACCATACAGGTCTCGAACATTCCAGAAACACCGGAGCCTATATTGGTCAGAAGCTCCACTGGCGTGATATGTCCTCCAAGAAGCATAATAAATGCTCCGGAGACAATTCCGATCAGAAGTACCACAAATACATTGATGCCGATAATCCCGCCAATCAGCACCAGAATATATGGAAAGATCTGTATAAGATGATAATCCTGTACCACTCTTCCCTGGATCTCTGTCTGAAAAGACAGGATAAGGATCAGGATCAGTGTAACAACAGCTGCCGGAAATGCGATCCAGAAATTTTCCCGGAATTTATCTTTCATCTGACAGCCCTGACCGTTGCAGGCTGCGATCGTGGTATCAGAAATAAAAGAAAGGTTGTCACCAAACATGGCTCCTCCCATCACCGATGCCACACAAAATGCCATATCAAAACCGGAAGCTTTGGAAACCGCTACCGCAATAGGGGTAAGAAGCGTGATCGTCCCAACGGAAGTTCCCATAGCCACAGATACGAAGCAGGCAACTACAAACAATACCGCAACAGAAAAACGTGCCGGTATCAGAGAAAGCATACAGTAGGCCACACTTTCTGCACTGCTGCGCCCCACAACACCCACAAAAGAGCCTGCGGTCAGAAAAATCAGAAGCATGGTGATGATATTTTTATCTCCTACTCCTTTTGCCATAAGCTCCAGCTTTCTGTCAAAGCTGATCGTTCTGTTCTGAACACATGCCACCAGGATCGCAGACAGAAAAGCCACAACGATCGGTACATTATAAAATCCCATAGGGATCTTCATCACATACTCAAACAAAATCCCCAGTCCCAGATACAGGACCAGAAAAACACCGATAGGCAGCAGTGCGATCACATTTCCTTTTTTCTTCATTTCCTCCATAAAACAATTCCCTTCATCACTTATTATATTCCCGGTTTTTTTCTCCAGGTGATCTGTTTTCTATCATATCATATTTCCCCATTCCTGTCCTGTTGCTGACGGAAACTTCTTCATATTTCCGTCACGATCCTGTTATCTCTGATATTTTTTACCTTATTTAACAAGATTTTCACCAATTAAATCGTTCCTTCCGTTGAAATCCAGAGCTTTTTTCAGTATAATTGGCTGTAGACAATTGTGAAAAAGATATCCGAAGGATTTATGTTGATATCTCTGATCACAGTCATTAAAGGAGGAATATGATTATGGCAACATGGAAAAATCTGGACACTCTTGCTTCTTACAGCAAACTTAATAGTCTGAAAGATCACGTGAACATTGCAGAAGCAATGTCCGGCGAGCAGGGTGCAGAACGTGTAAAGAAGTACAGCGTACCGATGGCAGCAGGTCTGGCTTACAATTACGCAGCTAAGGAAGTGGACGAGACCGTTCTTGACGCACTTTCCAAACTGGCTGATGAGGCAGAACTGATCGAAAAATTCCAGGAATTATATAACGGCGCAGTGATCAACACAGGCGAGAAACGTATGGTCCTTCATCATCTTGCACGTACACAGCTTGGCGAGCCTGTTGTTGTTGACGGTGTGGACAAGCGAGAATTCTATGTAGCTCAGCAGAAGAAAGCTGCAGATTTTGCAAACAAAGTACATGCAGGCGA
>OLQC01001821.1_pt1 | contig 15876 bp, 30 predicted proteins | sample 1672471 | NCBI WGS metagenome assembly OLQC01 (sample SAMEA3136689, study PRJEB25190) | human gut metagenome | biome: human gut; feature: human-associated habitat; material: faeces | place: Austria | collected 2013
AGTGTAATAAAAATAAATTCAAAGATACATTAAAAAACTTTAAAAAAAAATTTTACGTTATCGTGAATTTAAAGGTTTATAATTTTATTTAGTATAATGTAGTTATAGATATATGCTAAATATTATTTAGGAAGGTGGTATTTTGATAGATTATTTAAGTAAAGAGGACTTACCAGAGTTTCTACAAGGCTTAGTTGATATTATGGGAATAGAAGCTTTTATAAATTTAATTAAGGAATATGGAGGAAGCTCTTTATATATTCCTAATGAGAATAGTGTATTAAAGCCAATAAGAAATAGACTTATTAAAAAACATTTTAACGGTAATAATTATAAAGAACTAGCAAAGGAATTTAAAATATCTGAAATGCAAGTTAGAAATATAATAAATAATTTATACTAAAAAAAATGGTATTGCTGCTGCTTCCTTCGGAAGCTGCGGCCATACCATTTTTGCATAAATATAAATTTAATAAAGATACAATACAAGATATTAATATATTCATAGTTTAAAAGATTTTACTTAACGGAGTTACCAATTCCATTAAGCACTTATTAGATTTACCAAGTCTAATAAGTAAGGTTTTTACTAAATATTATTTAGACTAATAAAAGTATAGCATAATATGACAATTATTTTAATAATTCTATATATTTTCCATTAATAAATCCTAAATTTCCATTCTGCCATATAGAAAACCAATTATCTATACAATAATCAAGATGAACTATAGAATCCTCCACAAGCTTCCCTATGACCTTAGAGTTAGCATTTCTTTCTGACCTAATATTTAAACCTTCTCCATTAGTATTTACTACTCTACCTTTACAATCATAATTCCCATTAAGATATTTATTTGAAGTAGGATTATTATTTACTATTGGAAGCTTATTATTTACTATAGGAATACTATTAGTTAAACCATATATAGTAGCATTAGCAAGTTTTTGAGGATTATATAGGCTCACATCTTTTTTATTACTACAGAAGAAATATTCTATAATCATAGCTTTATTATTATTTTTTCTAAGCCAATATAAAGATTTATTTTCTTTAACTCCCCTATTTCTAAAACCTAGTTTTGCTATTTCTTTGCATATTCTATCAGCTACTTCATAAGTTTTTTTATCTTTTAAATCATAAATCAAGACTTCTACTCCATTAGATTTTTCATCTGAATAATGGTTTAAATGGTGAGTAATAGCATAATCAACATTATATTTATTAGCTTTATTTACTGCTTCAAATAAATAGCTGGTTGATTTATCTATAGTTACATCATATATCGTATGTCCTAAGCTTCTCATACCTTCTACAAAGTATTTTCCTATCTGTCTAGTACATACACTTTCATTAAGATAACCTATCGCACCACTTCCAAGACCATTTAGAGTATGTCCATTATTATTTATTATTTTCAAAATTATATCCTCCCTTGAATTTTATTAAGTAAGTATAAGGTAATAGATAATAGAAAAGATACCATTCCTATTAAAAACCTTGTGAGCTTCTCTTGTTCCATATATACCTCCTAAAATACTTTTATTGGTCCTATAATATATTAAATTTATTATAAAAAATTCCTTGTATCGTGAATTGTTGAAATTGTGGATATGTGGATATTATTATTTTAACAAAGAAAAACTTATCTTCTCTATCCATTGGTATTACTTGCTTTGAAGGGTGTTGAACTGACATTAGAAATTATGCCATTTTTTTAAGGTGGTCGGAAGCTAGTAATTGCAACGGTTAGGTCATTTTCGCTACATTCAAAAGTCATTTTTAATACAGTATATTATAGATAATATTATCTTATAGATAATATTATCATTTTTATATTGATTTTTTGATTTATTATTAAGGGAAATCAAACCTAATTTATTTATTCTCTTTATTGTGAAAAAATTACAAGATTAACTTTTTTAAAAATATGGTATTATTGATTAGACTAAAATTTTTATTTATAGAAATAATTAGAAATAAAAAAAGCTTCTTTTGGCAGAAAGAAGCTTTACTTTAATATTTATAAAATTCTTTAGTTTTGTCATAAATAAAATAATAATATCTTTGTAGAATTTTGTAAATAGAAATTATTTCTTTAATTATTTCCTAAGGAGATAGTTTAATGTTTGATAAAGAAGAATTTCAAAAAGCAAAAGAATATTATCAGAAAGAATATGAAGAAGCTAATATTAAAGAGAAAGAAGAATTAAAAGAAACTTTAAGATATATAGCTCATAATTATTCTTATAAGAAAGGTGAAATCACAAAGGAGGTTTTTAATTTACCTATGCCTACATCAAAAGAATTTTTAAGCAAGAGGGGTTTAAACATAAAAATTTATGGTTATTTAATGCTTAATTCAAATTGGGGTGGTAAATATGCTAATTGTAAAGAGAGGTATTTATATAAAGATAAATGGGACGAAGTTATAAAAAATGCTTGTGAAGATTTGAATATTTCTCAAAGTACTATTAAAAGACATATTAATAAACTAAAAGCTAATGATATAAAAGCTATAGTATTAACTAAGGTTGATAATAAATTAGTATATAAATTAAACTATGGATCTTTTAATACTGAAACAGGCTTAATTGATAAATTTGTCCTTATAGATAATATAGCTTTAAGAAAATTAGTAAATGCTTATAGTGATTATCCACTTAGAATATATTTATATATGTTATATACATTAAGAAATGGCGAAAAAAGAATTACTCAAAAAACTTTATGTGAAGTTGTTGGTCTATCAAATAATACTAGATATGTAATATCTGATAGTGTTGACGCTTTAATTGATGGTGGTTTTATAAATGTTAGATGTGAATATGAGAATAATTTAATTATGAAAAATGGTGTTGAAGTAGAACATAATACATTAAATTATTATTATTCACTATGTAGTGATTATCTAAAAGATAGTAAATCTAAAAAAAGATAAATAAATTAAGCTTCTGATACTTAATAAAAATCATTAGGAAGCTATTATTTATTTTTAATATAAATTATTTGTGTTACAATAAGGTTATAGATATTTTATTAGGGGTAAAATATTTATAACCTTTTTTTCTTTTTTTATTGGAGGGAGCATTGGGAATGAATAAAAAATTATTTAATAGTTTAACTATCATAGAACAGATTAACTATTTTAACGAAAGACTAAAACATGGACTTAATATTACACAAGTTTGCTCGGAAATAAATATCTCATACAATACTATTAGAGATAGATTTAGTAAAAACTTTTATGTATATAATAAATTGAATAATAGGTATGAGTGTGTAGAAAAAATATTTCCTCTTGATGAAGAAGTTATTGAAAGAGCCTTAGAAAAGGTAGTTATTAAGATTTTTAATTCTCCACAAGATAATCCTAATACTAATAATCAGCTTCTTATAGAGCCTAAAGAGGATAAAATAGTTCATAGGTCTTTTAGAATTTATGATAGTGTATTAAAAGATTTTTTATTATTTTGCGAAAAATCAAGTTACAACCAATACGAAATATTATCAAAGTTTATAGAAGAAGGAATTAAATCTTATTTTACTAATTAGCTTTAAAATGTTTATAAACCTATATGTTATTAATTGATTAAATTATCTATTTTTATTATTTAAACAACTAAAACCTAAACTTATATCAAATAAAAAAGGATATGTATATTCATATTCTTTTTTTATACCCAAAATTCTTATTTTTTGGCTTCTATTTTCAATTTTAATATTGTTTTTGATATAATACTTAGGTGAGATTTTAAAGAAGCTTAAATTTGATTTTAGAGGTGTTGTTATGAATTTTGAAAATATTTTACATTTTTTATTATATTTTATTGGTAGTTTTATAATACTAAGCTTTGAGCCTAATTATATGGACACTATAGGTTTAATACTGATAGTAATTGCTAGGTTAGTATCTTTAAGAACGTTATTAAAATAAAAAAAATAACTAGCCACCCTCATAGCTAGTTATTTTCAAGAAGTTATTATTAAATTTAAAGTTTGTTCATTTGATATTACTAAGAATTTTCCTAAAATACAATGTAAAAATAGTTGTTAAGATTACAAATGCACCTAATAAATAATTGTGTTTGTTAAATATTTTTTCAAAATCTAGAATTTAAGATTAAGTCATTGAAGTCACCAATTTCAATAACCATGTTATATTTAGAGTTACCAATTCTAAATATAAAAAATTAATAACGAGTAATGTTATTTTCATAACTATTATACCACTATTGGAATTGATTTCCAAATATTCTTTTATTTAAAACTTATATGTAATTGATCTAAAATTATAGCTTCGCCAAGTCTAATATCTAGTATGCTTTTAAATGGCTTCGCCAAGCCCATTTGCACATAAATTTATTTTTTAATACATAGCAAGGAGAGTGCAAACCCACCCAACCCAAGCTTTCAAATAGGATAGTATTGTAGTGCTAAAGCACCACAATACTTTTATTTATAATCGTGCTACAGCACTTGCCAAGTTGTAAAAACCACAACATCGCAAGTGCTTTCGCTTCAAAGTGCATTGGTAAAAAACTAATCTATTGTTCTATGTGATGTTATATGAAATACTCTGGAATGTTTTTTATTCTATAGCTTTATTGGATTATATAAGCTTCTTTATGGTCCTAATACACTTAATACTTAAAGCTAATAATCATTATGTTAGTATCAACAATATGTTATATATGCTTATACTGTTATATATACTATTGCCATACATAATACTATCACTACCCTATTTTTTAATAATCTTTTTTTGGGTACGGTCGGCACAAGGTTGCCTCCACTATTACGTTAGCTTTTTCTCCATATGGTGAAATGAAAATAGGTGGTTTTAAAATTATAAATTCACTATATCGTGAAACCTAATGTAGAGTTTTGGAGAAAAATCTAACTCCATACAGAATAAGCCACCACAGAAAATTTATCATTGAAGCTAATATTTTCTCCTATAGGAAGCTAATGGTAGTATAAAATCTATTCATTTGTGGTGTCTTATTCTGAAAATCGGTCTAGCGACACCATTAACTAAAATTTATTTTTGCTTATCTAGTATATTTTTTAACTCTAATAAATAGCTTCTAATATCCCTACGGGGAAGTCCCTCCTTGCCTTTATTTATAGTGTTTAAAAATACCTAAACTTTATGAGAAGAAAAAGTTAAAGTATTTTTAAACACAGTTTTTCAGAGGTAGGCAATTCCTCGCCACACCCGAAGCCATTTTATAGCTTCAATCTATATTTTGAGGTTATTGCCTTAATGCTACATATTGGAGTTGCTACACACCATTTTATTAAAATAAAATGGTTGCTTTAGGAAATATTTTGCCCTAAAAAAAATCTTTATATACATCAATAAATAAAAAACATTCAATAAATAATTTTAAAGCTAATGAATAAAAGCAAAATATTTTATTTATATTGCAGCAACAATAAAAGTTATCAGTATCATATACTCAATTAGCTTTTAATAAGAATTTCTGTCGGTGAGTGTCCGTTACTTTGGTTGGTAAAAAATACCTTTTATTTTATACATAAAATTCCCTTTATCGTGGAATACTAAAAATAAAAAGAATAAAAGGTGGTATAAGTTATGAAATATGAATTTGATTTAGTAGAAGAAAGTGTAAGTTGGGAGGAAATACCTTCGGCAATATGTGATTATAAGGATTATTTAAAGACTTTAGATGATATAAGAAAAGAAGAAGAACAGAAAGAGCTTGAAGAACTGGCTCAACATATTATAGATTGTTTTGAATTATAAAAGAAGCCCTTCGGGGCTTTTTTAATGTTGTAAAAAAAAGAAGCTGTAAGCTTCTTTTTATCTTATACATTCATATAGTTTTCTATTATTGGAAATGCTATATCTTCAATTTTTAGTAAAGATTCTATATCTTCCATATATCCGTTTATTACATCATCATTGAAACGGTCTTTATATGTGTCAACTTCTATATTAAATCTTGTATCGTCTATTTGTTCCCAAGTTACGCAATTAATTTTATTTTCTTTTAAATATTTATAAACTGCTTCTATTTCATCATCAAAAGCTTCTTGAATTTCTTCTCTTTCTTCTTCATTTTCTATTAAGTCAAAATCCTCGTTTGAATGTATTTCTAATATATAACTTTCCATATCTTATACCACCTTTTTATTTAATATTTAATTTATACAATTAGTATTCCTCATATCGTTGCTATTTATGTATTTATATCGTGAATAAAATATATTTTTAAGGAGATAATATATATAATAAAATATATAAATTTAAAAATTTGGAGGACTTAAAGTGATAAATAAAATCAATAAATTATTAGAAAAAATAAACGGAGAGGTTGAAACTTATTGTATTAATAAATCAATATATGGAGATGAATATTTTTCTATAAATATTGAAATATCAGAAGAAGAAGCTAACATATTTTGCGATAATGATTTAGATAAAAAAATAGTAAATTTAACATATTTTGAAATTGAAAGAGAAAATAATAAAACAATTTTATATTTAAACTTTAATTAAGAGGTGAAAAAAATGTATAAATATTCAATGGAAAGATATAATTTTATAACAAGTAATATTTTTGATGATTTGATTAAAGAATATGGTATAGAAGGAATTAGTGATTTGGATATAAGAGAGGAAATATTAAGAAATATGAAATTTGACAATGATGTTATAGAGTGGAGAGTAGAAGCTTGTGATATAACAGAAAATGGCGAATTAGATGTATTTATTGAAATGTTAAGAGAATAAAAAAGAGAAGCTAAAAGCTTCTCTTTTTTTATGGATCTTTTGTTCCTTAGATTAAATTTAATAGTTTATTAAAGTCTAAATTATTATATCTAAATAATAATTTATTACTTTGGTTATTTTTTATCTTATCTAGTAAGCTTTTATCGTTTGATATTTCTTGCATTAACAACTCTACTTCAATTCTATTTTCTTCGTATATGTGCATTAGATTTTCTGTATATAATCCTACATTTTCAAGTAATTCATTTTCATCTACTGATAAAAAATATATTTTATCTTCATCAGCTTTATATATCCCTTTTATAAATTCCTCGCCATTTTCAAGCATAAATAATAAATCTTTATTTCCCATAATACACTCCTTAATTTTAAAATATTTTAATCTAATTATAGTACATAAATACAAAAAAAGAAGCTTATGCAAGGAACTAAGCTTCTTTAAAGGAGATTTACTAATTATAAATAAATTATATGTAGTTTTTAATGTACAAAATATTTTTTGTTGATAGTGCTTATTACAGTATAAGTTAATTATACTAAAAAAAGTTTATGAAAAAAACATAAACTTTTTTTAATTAAGATACATATTAAGATACAAATTTTAAATCTGAAAAATTCACCATATAGTGAAATAAGACTAAGGAAATTATACTATAAAATGAATTTCGGATATACCATATACAAGTTATAAACTGATTTTTAGGTTTTTATATAGCACAATTTTAAAAAATTCTACACCCTAGTAATTCCAATGCTTTAAGGGGGGGGAATACTTTTAAGTAAAAAAACCCAAAAAATATAAAATATTTCCTCCTATCGTGAAGGAGTTTATATTCAGTTTACTAGAAATATTATACTATAATATTCTTTGATATGGTTATACTAAATGTATAATAAAATAAATGAGGTGGTAAAAATGGCAAGAGGAAGTTTTAAAGGATTATATACTTTTCAAGATGTAGCTCAAATTTATAACATAGACGCTTCAACAATTAGAAAGCAAGTTCAAAATCAGAAATTTTATGAGAATGAGATAAAAAAATTCGGTAAAACATGGATTATAACTGAACAAGCTATGGTCGAGCATTTCGGAAAAGAATTATTTATTGCATATAAAAATAATTTATTAGAGCAAAAGGCTTTAGAAATTAAGAAGATTAAAGAAGAAGCTAGAAAAGAAAAAGAAGCTAAGAAAAAAGCTAAACTTGAAGCTAAAAAAATAGTTTCATTATCCTATGGAGATGATGATGAAGATTTACCTTGTGATGATTGGAATGTAAATGTAGATGAAGCTAGTGTATTAAAAACTTTTACATTTTAGTTACTGATTACTAGCCGAAGCCAAGTGCGATAGGGTGGTTTTTACCCTTTGGCACTTAGGCGAAGGTGGTTTTATATAATAAAAAAACTATGGCATTTATGCTATAGTTTTTAACATCTTAGATTAAAAAATAGTATTGCATAAGCTCCTAAAAGAAGCTGCTGCAATACTATTTTTATTTATAGATATTCTTTTATATTTATACTATGAAGCTTATTTATTTTTTCATCTATTCCTTTTTTTATAGCTTCATTAATATAATTTAACAATAATCTTATTCCTTCTTCTCCTATAGCTTCTTTTAATTCAGAAACCTTAATATCTTTTTTCATAGTTCTCCCCCAATTAATAAATTAATCTGCTATAATTTAAGTGATGATTTTTCATTTACTTATACCCAAAATGGTTTAAATACTTATTTTCTTATTAGGCTATTTCCCCAAAATAGTCGATTATAATATCTCTATTTATATTTTTTATAATTTGTTGTTGATAGAATTAGCTTTATTCCAAATATAGTTTGATACTATAGGCGGTACTTTAAAGCTAATTTTATTTTTTTCCTTTTTACCATTATAATTGTAAATTCCCATATAAATTTTATTATTTAGGATATAATGAATTTTACTTTTAGACATATTATATTTTAATGCAATTTTACCAATAGAAACTCCTTTAGTTCTGAGTTTAAATATTTCTTTTATAATATCAGCTTCACTATAATTTAATGTTAATCTATCATTATCTATTAAAGTATATCCAAATGGTACTCTACCACCTAAATATAATTCGTTTTTTCCTTTGGCTAACCTTCCACTTTTAGTTCGCTCGTTGATGATCTTTCTTTCAAACTCGGCAAAAGAGCCTAGCATTTGTAAAAAAAGCATACCTTGAGGATTACTTGTATCAAATTGTTCAGTTATTGATATAAAGCTAATATTATTAGGTATAAATATATCTTCAATAGTTATTAATAGATTCTTTAAGCTTCTATGAAGTCTATCTGATTTATATACTACTACACTATCTATATTATTATTTTTATCTAAGATATACTTTACCATTTCATTATATGAAGGTCTTTCGGTATCTTTAGCAGAAATACCTTCATCTTTAAATATCCTATCTATCACTATATCGTGAAGCTTACAATGTAATTCTATCTTTTCAATTTGAGTTTCTATTGATGTATTTTCTATCTGACTTTGTGATGATACCCTAACATAAGCTACAACTTTTTTCATAATATTTATACCTCCTTATAAAAAATGGGAGATAATATATCTCCCTTTGGATTAGTAAAATAGTATCTCCATATTATTTTTTAACTTATAATATTTATCATCATCACCTAGTAAATAGTATTCTTCATTTTCCCAACTGTACTCAATAGTACCTTTTATCAGCTTCCCTTCGATAAATACTTCTACTGGGGTTCCAGAGCTAAATTCTTTAGTTATTGCTCCAAATCTTTTGTTATCTTGTAATACTAACCAACCTCTAGTTAATTGTTTTTCCATTTTCTTATTCCTCCATATGCTCTTTTACAATAGTTTCATCTAACTCATTATAGTATTCAAATGTTAAATTACTATGTCTTAAATATATTTGGTGGTAATGCTCTATACTGTCATAATTATCATAATCATAAGTTATCTTTAAAATATCATCATTAATACATAAGCTTCCTAAAAATATTTTTTTAAAATCAAAATCTATATAGTTCCAGCTTTCATTTTCACTATATTTAATATTAACTTTTATATCTAACTCTCTTATTTCTTCTTTAGTCAAATCTACTGAAAACTTAGTATCTTTATTTTCTAGTGAAATAGTTAGTACATCACATTCTTGTATTCTTTCATTTATATCTTTTTCAAATTTGCTTAATCCTTTTTCATTAAAATTATAAATAAACATTTTATCCTCCTTGTATAGCTTCTATAATCTGTTTTAGTTCTTCTTTAGTTGGTCTTATATTAAATCTAACTACAATATCAAATTCCAACATAATAAGAAAACTAGGACTTTTAATAGTTTCTTGATGTAATTCCTTATAATAGTTTTTATAGAAGCTTAGAAGCTTATTTAATGGCTTCATGTAAAACCCATTCTAAAAGTTTTAGGTATATTTCCCATTCTTTAACTTTTCTTAATAGTCCAAGCTTCTTTTTATTTAATAATCTCCTATAAATTTTTTTATAATAAATTACATTATTCATTTTTCTTCCCCCTTATTTTATGCAAAAACCGTTCAAGAAATGCACATTTATTGAACGATATTTTATTTCCCTTCGTGTGTTCCCCTTGTAACACAAATATATTATAACATATTGCTTTTAAATTTTTTTAATTGTTGGTATTTTAACATCTAATAATTTTTATATATTTTCTTAAATTGTGGAACTTTGAAATTAGCTTCTAAAAAATGTTATGAAAAAAGGAGATATAAATATCTCCTAAAAATTTTTTTATTAAAATAATTCATCATTTAAAAATTCTTCTAACTCCCTTTGACTTTTAAATGCCTTAGATATACTATTAGTACAATGATAACAGAAGAAATATTTATAACCTTCATATCCTCCAAAATTAAATGGTGTTTCTGTATAATAAACTTCAAAAGGATATTTTGTACTATTAACATACTTTTCAATTTTATTTTCTAATGATTTTTTCATTTATATCACCTCATAAAATATTTTAATATATATTCCCGAACTATATGTGTAACAATAAATATCTCCTAAAAAATTTTTTTATAAAATATATTTTCATTATAGATACTATAGTACCCATTATGATTTTTACCTCTTATTTCAAATACATCATCTATATTATAAAAATAAAATTCCCTAGCTTCTTGTAAATTATCAAATTCATTATAATCCAAAGTACCGTTTTGATTTTCTAAAACTATGTTTAAATACAACTAGATCACCTACCTAATATCAATAAATACTTCTAAATTTCCATTATCTAATAAATCCCAACTTTCTATTTTCCAAACAACATCAATATCAAATATTAAATGTTTTTTAACTTCTTCTTCTATGTCATTAATTTTTAAACTTTCTAATCCATATGATTCTACAGTTTTATCAAAATAATCACTTGTAATAAATTCAAATCTTTCCATTGTCTTATCCTCCTTAAATGCTGTTATTAATATAATAGCCTATTAATAGGCTATCATACTAATTAAACTTTCTTATTGTTCCTTTAGCTTCCATTTCTGCTATACTTAAAAAGCCTTTTTCTCTCATAGATTTTTCAAATTGCTCTAATCCTTCAAAAGCTTTAAAAGTTTCATTGTGATAAGGGAAATATTTTTTAGCTTCATTATCCCATTTATATTTATAATAAGATACTTTATTTCCTTTTCTTCCAAAATAATATTCTCTTTCATATAAACCGTCTTTTACTAAATTCATTCTCATAATATAACCTCCTAATTTAAAAATTTATTTTCATTTAATCCTATATAATCTAAGTATTTTAAATATCTATATTGAATTTCTTCTTGTAAAACTCTTACAGTTTCTAAGTCTTGTAAGCTCGAATTAGTTTCCATAAAATTATTTAATTCTCTTTCTGCTCTTTCAACATCTTCTAATAAACTTTGAGCCTTATCTATTTGTTCTATTGTAAAGTCCTTTACTGATATACCTTTCATTGTAATACCTCCATTTAATATTTATTTACATTACTATTATTCACTTTGAAGGGATTATTTATACCTATATTATTAAGTATATTTTCACTTTGAGAGGAAATAATATTACTAATAAATTTATATAAAAGGTGGTATTTACAATGGCACAAGTAAGAAAAGTTATAACTAAAATTAACAGATATTTATTTGAAGAAGAAGCTCACTATATTATGAGCACATTAAATGATTTTAATTATCCTAATAAGCTTCATAGACTTTCTAAAACTGCATATATGGTTGAATTACCTAATATTGATGAAAATGATAGAAAGAAAATGCTTAAAGAGGAACTCAATAGTATAGGCTTTACGATATATAAAACTGATAAGACTTTAAAAGATTTAAAAATAATCCAAGCCGAAAAAGAATTATTGGCACAAGAAGCTAACTAAAAAAATAGTATTGCAGCTGCTCCTTTGGAAACTGCTGCAATACTATTTTTTATATAAAATATTCAATTTCTTCTAAATCATAAAGTTTCTGACATAAATCAATATCATTTATAATATTTTCAATTAATATATTCCAATTATTATTTTCATTTTCATTTTGTTCGCTCCAACCTTGTAAGCAACTTTTAGGAGTTTCACTTCTTAAACCTGTTAATGGGTGAATATAATATACTTGTATTTCTTCATCGTTTTCTTCATAGTTTATAATAGTATCTAATTGACATAATATATTTTCTTCATTATCCAATAATTTTATTTTTTTCATTTCAATTAACATAATACTTGTACCTTCTTTCTTAATATATGTATATATAGGGAATAATATATATATATATTATTCCCTATATAGTGAATTTTATCCTTATATTTTAATTTATTAAATGGTGGTATTCTTCTATTATTTCCCCTTTGGAGCCTTTTATACCTAATACATTATATAAAATATTAGAGCATTTTAATTCATTATTTAATCTGAAATAAGTTGAATTATCATAAATATTTATTATTATATCTTTATTATCATAATCACATTTAAAATCAATATTAGTTATTATTTCTTTAGTTGCTAGGTCATATAAAAATTTAAAATTATTTTCACTTAAAGGTATACTTAATTTATTTATAAACATTTCTTAAACCTCCTATACATAGTCCAGAAGATGAAGCTAAAAAGCTTCAACTTCATTATCTTCAATATTATCTAAATTATCCCAATTAAAGTCATCTTCTACTAATTCAAGAGATAAACAAACATATTCTATAAATATTTTTTCCATATCTTATACCACCTTTATATATTAATTTATATTACTATTATTCACTTTAAAGTGATTTTTTATACCTATGAAACGCAGTAAATAAGCCAAACAGAGCAAAAAAAAAGCAAAAAAACAGGTATAAAAAACCCAAAAAAGGGAGAAAATACAAGTATAAAAAGAAAACAGAAAAAAAGGAGAAAAGAAAATGAGAGAAAAAAGCAAAGACCAAGCAAGAGCAGAAAGAAACATCGCACAGAGAGCGAAGGAAGCAAGAGCAGAGCAACAAGAAAGACAAGCCCAAGCCATAGCAGAGAGAGAAGAAAGAGAAGAAGCAGAAGCAAAAGCAGAGTACGAAGCAACAAAACAAGCAAGAAAGGCACACAGAGCAAGAGCCAAAGCACAACAAGCAGAAGCAAGAGCCAAAAGAGCCGAAGCAGAAGCAAAGGAAGCCACGAAGCTAAGAGAAAAAGCAGAAGCAGAAGAAGAAGAAAACCCAACAGAAGCAAACAGAAGAAAAGCCGAAGCCATGAGAGGACACGAAGAAGAAGCACAAGCAGAAGCAAGAAGCCAAAAGAGAAAAGCAAACAAAAGAAAAAAAGAAGCAGAAGCAGAAACCAACAAAGCAAGACAGAAAAGAGCTATCGCAGACCACAGGAGAGAAGAACAAAAAACAGCATAAAACAAAAGGCACAAGGGGGCGAAAGCCCCCAAAACGAAGCCGAGCGAAGCCCCACAAGGACAAGAGGAAGGACAAGACACCACCACACCCAAATTCCCCATATAAGCTATTTTTCATGCACTATAGCCATTCTGTAAAGTTTATGATACTAATAACCTTAGATATTTATAAGTACAGTATAATCGAAGCTATGCACCAACACAGATAATTGATAACCTTTGGCTCGAAGTAACCTAAATGTATAAGATACTGATAAACTTTATTTTTATGATGAAGCTAAATCGAAGTGAGTAAGTATATAAATATAGGTTGCAACTATGTCTAGGCTTCGGGTGTGGCGAGGAATTGCCTACCTCTTAAAAGATGTGTTCAGAGATACTTTAACTTTTTCTTCTCATAAAGTTTAGGTATCTATGAACACTATAAATAAAGGCAAGGAGGGGACAAGCGAAGCTTTCGGTGTCGCAAGACCGATTTTCAGAATAAGACACCACAATATTAAATTATTAGTATTATTATTAGCTTCCTATAGGAAAATATACTAGCTTCAATGCTAATCTTTATGTGGTGGCTTATTCTGTATGGAGTTAGATTTTTCTCCAAAACTCTACGTTAGGTTTCACGATATAGTGAATTTGCAAATTTACATAATATATTTTCATTTCACGATATGGAGAAAAAGCTAACGGAATAGTGGAGGCAACCTTGTGCCGACCGTTCCCAAAAAGGATATAATCTAATTATAAAGGGGGGATAATAAATGCAATATAAAATGGCTAATCTAACAGAAGCTAAGGTTACTAAAATACTAGATGGAGATACTCTAAAAGTAACTCTTACCAATGGTTTTATAATAACAGTAAGATTATTATTAATAGATAGTCCAGAGTATAAGAAAGCTAAAGTAGACCAACAATTATATGGATATGAAGCTACTAAATTTGCAGAAGAAGTATTAAAAATAGGTAGTATAGTATTCCTAGAATTTGAAGGTGATGTTGTTAAGGATAAATATGATAGACACTTAGCTTATCTATGGTATCAAGATAAAGATACAGATAATTATTTATTATACAATGAAGAAGTAGTTAGAGTAGGATTAGCAAAAGTAGCCTATGTATTTTCTCAAAGAAAATATTTGAATAGAATTTTATCAGCACAAGATGAAGCTCGATTTAAAAAATTAAATATATGGTCCATAAAAGGATATGTAATACATAATAGTTTTGATATGACTGTAGTTGGTAATAATTCAGAAATAGTTTATATAAAAAGGGATAATAGTTCTAAGGTATTCCATAAATTTAAGGATATTCATAATTTAAAAAATACTAAGGCTATTACATTATTTGAAGCTAAGAAGCTAAGATATAATCATTGTAAGAAATGTTTTAAAAAAGGAGTATAAAAGCTATAGCATAAAAACCATGCCATAGCTTTTTACATTTATATTTAAAACCACCTTCGCCCTTCTGCCATAGGGTAAAAACCACCCTATCGCATTGGGCTTCGGCTAGTGAGTAGTAATATATAATCTATTCTGAAAACTAAAAAAAAGCTTAGACCACTTTGTGATCTAAGCTTCTTTTTTAAAAATTAAACAGTTAAGTCGAATCTATCAGTTTCAGAAGATACAACTCTAGCTTTAACAAATGCTACAAAATCACTACCTTTAGTTGACTTAAAGTAGTTATTAGCAACTATATGCTCTGCTATAGCTTTTATTTCTTGTTCAGTTATATCTTGCTTTGGATTAGATATATTGAAGTTAAAAGTTTCTCCATGAGCGTCTTTTAAAGTTATAACTAATTGATTTCTTTCTTGTCCTAAAACATCAGCCATTTTAACATTCCTCCTTTTAAAATTTATTTATTATAGTACTTGTTCGTATACTATTCTTAAAGTTTCTATTACTGAATTAGCACCTACTGCTTCTTTTATTAAATCTCCAAGTTCTGTTAAAGCAGAAGTATCATCAAATTCATTTTTTAAGTTATCGTATGTTTTACTCATAACTATAGTTTTACCTGCACTATTTAATCCCATATCAAACTTAAATTGAAGTTTAGTAGTAGATTTTTCAAACATAGTTTAAGTACCTCCTTAAATATTTTATTTTGAAATTAATTAAATTCTAAGTTAAGTGTAATAAAAATAAATTCAAAGATACATTAAAAAACTTTAAAA
>OLQC01001827.1_pt1 | contig 15818 bp, 12 predicted proteins | sample 1672471 | NCBI WGS metagenome assembly OLQC01 (sample SAMEA3136689, study PRJEB25190) | human gut metagenome | biome: human gut; feature: human-associated habitat; material: faeces | place: Austria | collected 2013
TGCCAGTATGGTGATATGCTTGCGGGCATGGCTTCCGGCTGTCCCCTGCACAATCTGGTACCGGAGACCAACGATCTGGTTTACCGCGGAAATTTCAAACAGGCTTATCTCCGTCTTTCCAAGACCCACTGTTTTCCGGAATTTACCAGTCGTGTTTGTCCGGCTCTCTGTGAGGCGGCCTGCACCTGCAACGTGAACGGCGAGCCTGTTTCCACCAAGGAAAATGAGAGAGCCATCATTGAGACTGCTTATGCGGAAGGCTGGGTACAGCCGGAGCCGCCCAAGGTACGCACAGGAAAAAGAGTTGCCATTGTGGGAAGCGGTCCTTCGGGACTGGCTGCTGCCATGCAGCTGAACCGCCGTGGTCATGAGGTGACCGTATTTGAGCGAAATGACCGCATCGGCGGCCTGCTCCGCTACGGCATCCCGAACATGAAGCTGGAAAAGAGCGTGCTGGACCGTCGGATTCATCTGATGGAAGAGGAAGGTGTGAAATTTGTCACCGGCGTGGATGTAGGAAAAGACATCAAAGCGGAAGAGCTGACGAAGAATTTTGACCGGGTGATCCTGGCCTGTGGTGCTTCCAATCCCCGAGACATCAAAGTGCCTGGAAGAGACGCAAAGAACATTTTCTTTGCTGTGGATTTTCTCTCCAAAGTGACGAAGAGCCTTCTGGATTCCGGCGAAAAAGAGCAGGTTTCCAAAGAGGTACGAAGCCTTGCGGAAGGCAAGCATGTGCTTGTCATCGGAGGAGGCGACACCGGAAATGACTGTGTGGGAACCAGCATCCGTCTGGGAGCAAAATCCGTGACCCAGTTGGAGATGATGCCCAAACCCAGCGAGACCAGAACTCCCTCCAACCCCTGGCCCCAGTGGCCCAGAGTCCTGAAAACCGATTACGGCCAGGAAGAAGCCATCGCCGTCTTCGGCCATGATCCCCGGATTTATCAGACTACGGTGACGGAGTTTATCAAGGATGAGAAGGGTGCAGTCAAACAGGCGAAGATCGTGAGCCTGAAACCTGTCAAGGATGAGAAGACTGGAAGGATGAATATGGTTCCGGTGGAAGGAACCGAGAAAGTCATTGAAGTGGGACTGGTGCTTATTGCGGCAGGTTTCCTGGGAAGCCAGGCCTATGTGACGGAGGCCTTCAAGGTGAAGGTCAATGGAAGGACCAATGTGGAGACGGCTCCCGAGGAATACGAGAGCAGCGTTCCTGGCATATTCGCAGCAGGCGATATGCACAGGGGGCAGTCGCTGGTGGTCTGGGCCATCCGGGAGGGACGGATGGCCGCAGAAAAAGTTGATGAATCCCTTATGGGGTACACCAATCTTTAAGAGTGGGCTTTCTGGAAAGCCACAGAGAAAATGCGAGGGGACGCTCGGAGTCGCGAGGCCGTCGTCCCCTCGCGCTCCCCTGGTGGCCCCGCTTTAGAAAATAAGGGGCTTACGTCATACTGCTACGCAGTGATGATATGGTGTTTTGTTATTCATATTGAAGATTTGAATTGTTAGATTTCAATATGAGACATCAAATACCATATTATCGCTATGTATCAGCCTGACGTAAGCCCCTTATTTTCTAAAAATGCCAATGGGGGTTCGAAGGGGGCGAGCGGCTTTGGAGCCGCCCCCTCAATTTCCTCTACGCTTTCCAAAAGCCTACATTTTATTTTAAATCCCTAGTCGCGCCGCGCCCCCAATGCCTTCTGGTATAAAACGCAAAATACAAAATAAACAACGTCGCTGTCAGTACCCAGGATCCGGGGTAGGAGAAGATAATAGTCTCCACAGCCCGGTGACTCGGAACGAAGAAGAAGATCCAGAGTATTCGGGTGACGCAGATACCGCCGCAGGTCAGGAGCATGGGGATCAGCACATTGCCGGCTCCGCGAAGTGCTCCGGAGAAGATCTCGATGAAGACGAAGGGCGCATAGGCAGGGACAATGATCTGCATGATCTGTACACCGATCGAAAGAACCTCTGCATCGGTGGTAAAGAGCGACAGCAGGAATTTTCCAAGGAAAAGATACATGAGCGCTGACAGGGTGAGCGCTGTGGCAAGATCCATACAAAAGCAGACACGGACACTCTTCTTCATGCGGTCGATCTTTCCGGCACCGTAGTTCTGGCCCACGAAAGTGGTGATGGCGACACCGAAGGCGCTGCTGATCATCCAGTAGAAGGAATCGACCTTTCCGAAAGCGGTCCAGGCGGCCATTGTGTCCGTTCCGAAGGAGTTCAGGGCGGTCTGGATTACCATGTTGGCGATGTTGTACATGGTGGACTGAAGGCCGGAAGGAAGGCCGATCTTCAGCAGCATGGAGAGGGGCGCTGCGTGAAGGCGGATCTTGCGGAGCTCCAGCCGGTAAATATCTTTGGTCTGCATCAGATTCCGGAGGATCAGAACGGAGCTTAAAGCCTGGGAGATCAGGGTTCCAAGAGCCACGCCGAGGACTCCCATATGGAAGACCATCACCAGGAGAAGGTCCAGGAAAATGTTGCAGAAGCAGCAGAAGATCAGGAAATACAGCGGATTTTTGGAATCGCCTACCGCCCGCAGGATGCCGGAACCGATGTTATAGATAAAGATGAAAATAATTCCGCCGAAATAAAATCGAAGATAAAGCAGGGAATCTGCCATCAGATATTCCGGTGTGTTCATGAGACGCAGAATGATCGGGGAGAGCACAATTCCCAGAATCGAGATCACGAAGCTTCCCACGATGGAAAAGGCCATGATGAACGCGCCGGCCACAATGGCCAAAGCGATGGAGGTATGGATAGACCGGCCCACTTCTTCGTGCTGGCGGGCGCCGTAATACTGGGCGATGATAACCGTCGCACCGGAAGAAAGGCCAACGAAGAAGCCGACGATCAGGTTAATGATCTGGCTGGAAGAGCCGCCCACGCAGGCCAGAGCCTCTTTTCCGACAAACCGGCCCACCACCATGGCATCCGCCGTGTTGTAAAGCTGCTGGAAAAAGGTTCCCAGAAGAATGGGAAAGAAGAAATAGAGAAGCTGCTTCCAGATGATACCCTCCGTGATCTGGTTCACGGTTTTTTCTGTTTGTTTCATGATGTAAGATCCCCCTAAAAATGACATTTTGCGGACAAAAATACGCCGCCGGACAGCCCGTCCAGCGACATGTTCTCTACTAATATATCTATCCTATTCAGGAGCGTTTGTCAAGACGCTGATGCGACCTTTTCCACCCTTATCTGTCGGTTGACAGTTCGGTGGAAACGTGGGAAAATGAGGGGAATGAACAGGGAGATTTGAGAAGATCTGCCTGACACTATAGAAGCAGAAAGACGTTTTTGATAACTGCGAAAAATGTTAAGGAAGGAAAGATGGATATCATGAGTCAGTCAGTAAATCAGGAGCTCATCGAGTTCCTGGATAACAGCCCCACCTGTTTTCAGGCGGTAGAAAATTTCAGAAAAATGCTTAAGGACGCCGGTTACAGCGAACTTCTGGAGTGTGAGAAGTGGGAGATCGTTCCGGGCGGAAAATATTTTGTCACGAGAAATGATTCCTCCATCATCGCTTTTTCTGTGCCGAAGAAGGATTTCACCGGTTTCCAGCTGATCTGCAGCCATACGGATTCCCCGAGCTTCAAGATCAAGGAAAATGCCGAGATGGACGCCGACGGCAAATATACAAAATTGAACGTGGAGGGTTACGGCGGCATGCTTTGCGCCCCTTGGTTTGACCGTCCCCTCTCTGTTGCAGGAAGAATCGCAGTCCGCACAGAGAATGGCATTGAGACCCGTCTGGTAAACCTGGATCAGGATCTTGCCATGATCCCGAATCTGGCCATTCACATGAATCGCGAAGCCAACAGCGGCTACAAATACAACATTCAGAAGGATATGCTTCCGATCGTAGGCGAGGCCTCCTCCAAAGGAAAACTCATGAAGCTGGTGGCTGAGAACGCCGGCGTGAAGGAGGAGGATATCCTGAGTACAGATCTCTTCCTTTATAACCGCGTAAAAGGCACCGTCTGGGGCCTGGAAAAAGAGTTCCTGTCTGTCGGCCGCCTGGACGATCTTCAGTGCGCTTTTGCCTCCATGAAAGGCTTCCTCGGGGCAGTTCCGGGCGAGAGTGTTCCGGTCTGCGCCGTTTTCGACAATGAGGAAGTGGGCAGCAGTACAAAACAGGGCGCTGCTTCGACCTTCCTGGAGAGCACTCTGCGCCGGTTAAACGGGGCTCTGGGAAGAACCGAGGAGGATTACCTTTCCGCTGTGGCAGGAAGCTTTATGATCTCCGCGGACAATGCCCATGCGGTCCATCCGAATCACACAGACCTGGCAGATCCCACCAACCGTCCGGCCATGAACGGCGGTATTGTCATCAAATACAACGCCAACCAGAAATACACCACAGATGCGGTTTCCGCAGCAGTGTTCAAACTGTTCTGTGAGAAAGTAAACGTACCCTGCCAGACCTTTACCAACCGCTCCGATATGGCAGGCGGTTCCACGCTGGGAAATATCGCCAACACGAAGGTTTCCTTAAACACCGTGGATATCGGCCTTCCGCAGCTGGCCATGCATTCTCCCTATGAGACCGCAGGCACCAAGGACACCGGCTATTTCTGCGAGGTAGCGAAGAAATTTTTCAGCTCCTCCGTCCAGATGAAGGCCAACGGCATTTACGAGATCCGATAAAAAGAGATAAAAAATGCGGCATAGTCAGAAAAGCGACTATGCCGTATTTTTTTATCTCTGTGTCTCATCGATGAGTTTTTCGAAAGCTTCCGCGGGCATGGGCCGGGCAAAATAGTAACCCTGAACCGTGTTGCAGTCCCAGTTCTTAAGAAGTTTCGTCTGCTCGGGATTTTCCACACCCTCGGCGATCATCGGAAGGTTCAGGCGGTGCATCATGTGGATGATCTCGGAGAGGATGATCTGCGAGCGGGGGCTTTCCAGAATGTTCCTGACGAAAGTCATGTCGATTTTCAGCACATCCATCGGGCAGTCCTTGAGAACGCTTAAGGAAGAATAGCCGGAACCGAAATCATCCATCAGGAAGCGGAAGCCACTTTTCTGAAGCCGGGCGACAGCCTCTGCCATCGTGTCCTGGCTCTCCACATAGACGCTCTCCGTGAGCTCCAGGCCGAAAGTGCCGGGATCCAGCTCATATTTTTCCATGAGACCTAAAAGAAAAGGTTCAAAATCTTCATCAAAAATATGGGCTCTGGATACATTTACGGAGAAGGGAATCCTTTTTCTGCCCTCTTTTTTTCGGCGCCAGAGCAGTTTGGCGGCGTTCTCCCAGATATACTGGTCCAGCTGGATGATGAAGCCGTTTTTCTCAAAAATCGGGATAAAGCTGGCAGGGGAGATCATTCCGTAGATGGGGTGATTCCAGCGAACCAGCACCTCGGCTCCGACGATACTCTTGGTCCGGATATCGAAGAAAGGCTGAAAATAGGGGACAAAGTCGCCGTTTTTCAGGGAAGGCTCCATGGACTGGATCAGGGTCTGCTCCCGGGTGATCTGCTGACGGAACTCCTCGTTGAAGATCGAGTAAGGCTGGCTGTAGGAAGTGCGGGCCTTCTGAAGAGCCATTTTGGCGAAATCTGCCAGCTGATAGGGCGGCATGTTCCGGTCGTAGACAGGACAGATCCCGAAATAAAGGGAAATATGAAAGGCCAGTGGATAATGGTCCATATCATGCTGGAGCTGTTCCATAAAGTCCAGGATTTCCTCACGGTTCATGGAAGTGCAGATGCAGAAGGAATCCGCATAAAACCGGCCGCAGGTGTCCCCCGGTTTTAAATGTTTCAAAACAGATTCATAGAAATCATGCAAAAGGGCATCGCCGGCCTGGCTCTGAAACAGATCGTTGATCATACGAAGTCCGTAAATATCGGTCCGGACGATGGTGTACTCCGTCTCCGGATGACTTTTAAGCAGCTTTGAGGTATGACAGCAGAAGGCAGGGCGGGTCAGGGCGCCGGTGAGCTCGTCATGCTCGATTCGTTCTTCGAGGGCTTCTTTTTCTTCATTGAGATACATATGGGGCTTGGCCAGGCCCAGATAGACCGGGGTTCCGTCGGAAAGCGCCGTCCGATGGGCCGTCAGGTCAAAGGCACAGTGAAGCTGGGAGTGAAACTGGACAGAAGAACATTCGGAAAGAGAGGGATCTTCCTGAAGCTTTCGCACAGGACAGGCTCCGCAGGGAGTTGTCTGGCTGCAGCAGAAATAGCAGGGGCGTTCTCCGACGTGAAACCCTGCGTTTTTTTCCATATATTCGTTGCAGTATAAAATGTGAAAATCCTGGTCCGACAGAACAAAAAGACCAATATCTGAAAAATGTTGAAAAAAAGACAGTTCCTGAAGCAGTTTTTTCATAATCTCACCCTTTGTGTCATAGATAGTTAAATCTTACCACAGAAATATGGACAAAATCAACAGAAAACGACATTAAAAAAACTCTTGACAGAGTGAAAAACAGGTGATATGGTTGGTTACATAAGTAATGAACCACACAACCAAGGGAAAGGAAGTGAAATCCTTGCAGGAAATCTTAAACCAGGAGAAATCGATCTATCTGCAGATCAAAGAGATGATCGAGCGGGATATTCTGAGAGATATCCTTCTGGAAGAAGAGCGGGTACCGAGCACCAATGAGCTGGCGAAGCTGTATGCCATCAATCCGGCCACAGCAGCCAAGGGAATCAATCTTCTGGTGGAGGAAGGGATTTTGTATAAAAAAAGAGGAATCGGAATGTTTGTCGCAGAGGGGGCAAAGGCAGCGATCATGAAAAAGAGAAAAGAACATTTTTTTGACGATTATATCAAGGGGCTTCTATCGGAGGCGGCATCTCTGGGGATTTCAAGAAAAGAACTCATCGAGATGATCGCCGACGCGGGAGAAACGGAAAAGAAGACACCGGAGAAGGGCTGAGAACCGGAGGAAAATGGAGGAACGTATGGAACAGCTGATCTGTGAAAATATCACGAAAAATTATAAATCAAAGGATGCGCTTGACAGTGTGAACCTGACTCTGGAAAAAGGCAAGATCTACGGTCTCATCGGCCGGAACGGAGCCGGCAAAACGACGCTTCTGTCCATCTTAAGCGCCCAGAATCCGCCGAGTGAGGGCAGCGTCGTTCTGGAAACGGAGGAGGGCAGGCTTTCCGTCTGGGAAAATGAAAAGGCTCTGAGTCATATCTGTTTTTCCAGGGAACTGAACGTGGGGAAAAATACGGCGCTCTCAGCTACGAAGGTGAAAGATTATCTTCGGACCGCTTCTGTCTATCTGCCACACTGGGACCAGGAACTGGCAGACGAACTGATCCGGAAATTTCATCTGGATGTGAAGCAGAAGATCGGAAAACTGAGCAAAGGTATGGTCTCCATGGTGACGATCATCGTGGCTCTGGCCAGCAAGGCGGATTTCACCTTCCTGGACGAGCCGGTTTCCGGCCTGGATGTGGTGGCGAGAGAGCAGTTTTATCGGATTCTTCTCGAAGAATTTACAGAAACAGGCAGGACTTTCGTGGTCTCTACGCATATCATGGAAGAGGCGGCAGATCTCTTTGAGGAGGTCATTATCTTAAAGGAAGGAAAGCTTCTTCTGAAGGAAAATACCGAGGAGCTTCTGGAGTCCTGCCTCCATATCTCCGGAAAGGCGGAGGAGGTAGACCGGGCCACAGAAGGACTGGAAAAGCACTATGAGGAGCGGTTGGGCCGGAGCAAGAGCGTGATGGTCCGCCTGAAACCGGGACAGGAGCTTCCGGATGCAGAGGTGACTGTCCAGCCCATGAACCTTGAGAAGGTGTTTGTGGCGCTCTGCGGTGAGGAGGCTTAGGATGAACAGGAAAAAGTTTTTGTTTTACGGACGGCTCTGGGGGATCACGGTGGGAGGAGCTCTTGTCGCCGGTCTGATCCTTGCTCTGATTACCTGGCTCAACAGAGGAGGAGATGTCCGGAGGATGATCTGGTATATGCTGGCAGTGGACTGTATGATGACCGGATATTTCTGTATTCAGATTCTTCCTTTTTCCACCTATATGTCCACGGTTCCGTTGATGTTGGCTTCCGGCTGCCGGAGAAAGGAAGTTATCTTAAGTTCCCAGATTCTGAAATTTTTAAATTTTCTGGGGATTCTGGCGGTCACAGCAATTTTTCTTCTTCTGCAGTCTCGGATGAAAGGAAATCAGGTGGAAATCCAGCGTATGAAGGATATGTTTCTGATGAGCGCTCTGCTTCTCCTCTCAGGAGGCTCCGTCGGAAATCTGATCGGTGTTCTTTATAATCTGATCGGAAGATGGGTCATGATCCTTTATGTCATTTTAAACGGTCTTACAGGCGGTATGGTGGGAGTGGTCACAGAACTTTCTTCGACTCCCGACATCAATACCTTTGGAGATCTGCTGGGAAATACCACCTTTCTGACAGCTGCCTTTGTGGCAGCGCCGGTTTTCATCGCAGCGGATCTCATTGTTTCCTGGCTGGTATTGAGACGGACAGAAGTCCGCTGCTAAGATAGGAGGAGAATTATGAAAAACAGTATATGGCAGGAATTTGTCCTTGAGAAAAAGACCATCGGTATTTTTGCGGCCATCGCGGGCGGTTCCTGGCTCGTGGGCATCCTGGGAATGTTGATCTTTCAGGCCTTTATAAAGAATGACAAAGCGCTTTTTCCGATAGCGACGGTGCTGCTTGTGGGTATTGGAAGTATTTTTCTGCTTTTTCTTCTGGCAAACTCCTTTGCCCACAAGTTTAATCTGGCGATTTCCATGGGAAGAACAAGAAAGAGTTATCTTCCCTCTGTGGCCTTTCTGATTTTTATCATCGTGCTTATGGTCTATGTGATGGGAGGCATTGGTTTTCTTATAGAGAAGGGGCTTTACGGGCTGCTTTATCATGGCAGAAAGCTGACGGGGAATATGGGGCCCTTTCTGACTCCGGCCTGGCTTCTCTGCTACACCGTTTTTGAGACAGGACTCATCTGCCTGTACGGAAGCCTTATGAAAAAGGACCGGAAAATGGGAACGATCTTTTTCCTTATCACATGGGTTCTTTTCTGCTGGACTTCCGGAGGCTTCTGGGGAAATTACGATGGAATGGATGGTTCGATCATGAGCCGGTTTACCTTTCTGGGCTATCAGATCCGGCTCTGGTTTACGAGTTATTCAACAGAAATCCGCATGGCGATCCTGGTACTCATTGGCCTGGCAGGCTACTTTATCATGTATCTGATGCTGCGAAGAGAAGCAGCTGATTAAGGAGGAGAAGATATGAAACTGGAGGTAAAAGATCTTTACAAAAGTTTTGGAGGAACAGAGGTACTTCACGGAATTTCTTTTTCTGTGGAGAGCGGCCGGGCTTTAGGCCTGCTTGGCCGGAACGGAGCTGGAAAGACCACGACGATCCGGATTCTGATGCAGGTATTCGCCGCAAATAAGGGAACGGTGACACTGGACGGCGTACCCTTTTCTACAAAAAAGATCGGCATCGGCTATCTTCCCGAGGAGCGAGGCCTCTACCCGAAAAAAACCGTCACCGAGCAGCTTATGTACCTGGCGCAGCTTCGGGGCATGAAAAAGGCTGAGGCCGCGAAAGCTGTGAAGCACTGGCTGGAGCGCATGGGCGTGGAACAGTACGCTTCCCGAAAGCTGGAAACGCTTTCCAAAGGAAATCAGCAGAAGGTCCAGCTGGCGGCCACGCTGGTTCACAATCCGCCGGTGATCATTCTGGATGAGCCGTTTTCCGGTCTGGACCCGGTAAATTCCCAGGTATTAAAGGATGTGATCCAGGAACAGATCGCGGAGAACAAGCTTGTGATCTTTTCCAGTCATCAGATGAGCTATGTGGAGGAATTCTGTAACGATATCGTCATCATGAATCACGGAGAGACCGTCCTATCGGGCGACTTAAGGGAGATTAAGACGCTCTTCGGCCATGGCCGCCTGGTGCTCTCCCTCAACGGAAAAGACGGGGAAGAGACAGAGGCTATCGTAAAGGAGCGCTTCCCCGGTCTGGTGCAGCCTGACGGCATCCATAAGGATTTCGTGGTGCTGAAAATGACAGGGGAGACGACGAAAACGCAGGTATTCCGGGCACTGGCAGAGAGCGGCCTGGATGTGGAGAGCTTCGGAGATTACCGGCCGTCGCTCAATGATATTTTCGTGGAAAGAGCAGGTGACGAGGCATGAAGCAGTTTCTGAATGTTTTAAAATTTGAGCTTGGAAACTATTTTAAGAGTAAAAGCTTTATGGTAACAACAATCCTTCTGGCCCTGGCAGTGGCAGCAGCAGTGGCTCTTCCGCCGGTATTTATGAAGGGCAGCTTCTCAGAAGTCTTCGGCGGAAGCAAGGGAAGTACGGAAGCCACCGGAGAAGAGGCGGAAGAAGGCAGCTCTGCTGATGGCAATTACGATTCGGATGCAGATGTACTGGCTATTGCAGATCCGGATGGCTTTGTAAGCGATATTACGGAACTGACAGACCGGATGCCGGGTTATAACTGGAAGGTTTTCGATGATACCGATGAAGTGGAAGATATCGTGTCAGCAGGGGCAAAGGGAGGCTTTATCCTGACCGGCAGATATACCTACACCTATGTGGTGAACGATCTTTCCATTCTGGACAGTCTGGATTCTAAGTTTTCAGAAATTTACACAGACTACTGGCAGGAGCAGGAGCTGAAGGCCGAGGGCATCGACGCGGCTGCCGTGGAGGAAATTCTGGGTCACAGCAGTATTTCTGATATGAAGGTTCTGGGAAAAGACGGGGCCAACAACTACTGGTACACCTATATTCTGATCTTTGTGCTCTACTTCCTGGTGCTGTTCTACGGCCAGATGATTGCGACTTCCATCACCAGCGAGAAGAGCAACCGGGCCATTGAGGTTCTTGTGACCACGGTGGACAGCACCAGTCTGATCTTCGGAAAGGTCATCGCTGGGGCGATCAGCGGTATCTTCCAGGCAGGCGTGATCCTGGGAAGCGGTCTTCTGGCCTATCATTTCACAGGAGCAGGCTGGGATTACCGGCTGGATTTCCTCTTCCATATTCCGGCAGAGGTCTGGGGAGCTTTCGTGGTATTTGGTCTTCTGGGTTATCTCATGTATGCCTTCCTGTTCGGCATGCTGGGAGCTCTGGTTTCCAAGACCGAGGATATCAGCAAATCTGCTACTCCGGTGACGATGATCTTTGTGGTATCCTTTATCCTGACCATGACCGGAATGAACGACAGCAGCAGCCTTCTCATGAAGGTGGCCTCCTTCATTCCCTTCACTTCCAGCAATGCCATGTTTGCCCGGATCGCGCTGGGCAGCGTTTCCAGCGTGGAGGTTGTGATTTCCGCAGCGATTCTGGCTGCCACTGTGGTGGTTTTGGGCTGGCTGGCAGCGAAGATCTTCCGTTTCGGAACACTGATGTATGGAAATCCTATCAAATTTACGCAGGCATTGAAAAAGATTCGGGAGCAGTAAATCTACTTTCCGAGAAGATATTTACTCACCACAGGAAAGGGGGCGGGGCCGATCTCAAGGACCTTCTGATGGAAGGCTTTCAGAGAGAAGGCGCTGCCCTTTTTCTCTTTATAGGCGTCCCGGAGATCTTCGAAGGTAAGATAGCCCACATAGTAACGGAGATAGTTGGCCGGGGCTTCGAGAAGGGCCTCGTAGAGGGCCTGGGCAGAGGCCTCCTCAAAGCCGAATTTACTTAAGGCTTCTGCCACATCGCCCTCGGTGAAGCCATGGTAATGGACGGCGATATCCATGGGAGGGGAGAGGCCCAGGGTGAGGGAACGGTTCAGCCGGTAGAGTTCAGCCAGATTCGGGTCCGTATCGGAGAGACCGTAGGCGTACATTTCCACATAGGTGGCCCAGCCCTCTATGTAGCCGCCGAAATTCAGGAGATTCCGCACCGGATCCGAGGTGGTGCTGCCGCTTAAGATCGTCTGGTAGAGATGGCCGGGATAGCCCTCATGGGCCAGGGTGGTGTAGAGATCGAGAGCCGTGTAGGTAGAAGCCCGGTTGATATAGATCACGTTGTCAGTGAGGTCATCAAGAGGCGGCGTGAGATAGAAGGCCGGGCTTAAGTAATCCTCCAGCGAGGAATGAACGTACTTGACGGAGAAGGAGACTTCCGGCGGAGTGGGGAAATCGGCGGCGATTTTCTGACGGAGATCGGAGAGAATCTCGTTGGGTGTCCACTGGGCGAGGGCTTTCTCTTCCAGTTCCCGGCCGGCGGGGTCTGTGGCATACCAGCCATCGGCGTTCAGAATCGTTGAGGGAGAGTTGTCGAGAGAGAAGGCGATGGCGCTTCCCAGCGTCTCTCGGGAAAGAAGCTCCGGATGGGCGGAGGCCAGACTCGTGAGCTTCTGAAAATCTGTTTTCAGCTGTTGTTCGATGCGTTTCTGGATGGCATCGACGGAGGCCCAGGAGCCGGTAGAATCCCGCAGGAGATATTCATAGTAAGCCTTTCCGTTGGGAAGACCAGAGAGGCCCTGCTGGTTTTTGCCCGTGTTTTTAAGGGCCGTGAGTCCTCGGATCAGAAGCTGGTAGGCGGGAATTACATGCTCCAGGACGGCTTTTTCGTTTTGTTCCAGAAAATGCTTTTTCTCCACCTGGGTGAGAAAATCCGCTTCCTCGATCTTCTCGGCGAAGACAGTGATGAGGAAGTTTTTCGAGGGTTCCCGGATAAAAGCATTACACTGGTCGATGACGGCCTGGGCTGCGGAGACGCTCATGAAAAGACCTTCCCTGGACTTGGCTTCCTCGAAGTGAACCAGAGTCGAGTAGTATTCGTCCATCTCTGTGAGAAGGGTCAGATAGGTCTCGATATCGGCCTTGTTTCGGAAAGCGTACTCCGCGAGAAGCACAGGAAGCTGAGCCTGAGTACCGATGGTGGGGCCAAGGGGTTCGGCGTAGAGGGCAAATTTCTGACCGGAGAGCTGATTTTGAAGATAAAGTTGCAGGATATCGTAGGTCAGCCGGTTGGTTTTGGAGAGTGTCTGGTAGGGAAAACGGCGCAGCGCCTCCTGGTAATTTTCCAGAATCAGGCCGGAAGCTTCCAGGACTTCGGGCTCCGCGCTTCCGAGAGTGACGGGAGCCTCGGAAATCCCGTAGTTTTCCGGATGTTTCAGGGTATAGTGAAGGTTCAGGGTATTTCCGGCCAGTTCACTGCGGAAGATCTGACCGGTAAACTGCCGGAAAGACCGGTTGTTGAAAAAGACGCAGGCGGAAAAGACCAGAAAAAAGAGCGCGGGGAGAAACAGAAAGGTAAGAAATGAAGGGAGTTTTCGATCTCGCATAGAAGCTCCAGAGAACTTTTGGTACTATTTTATGATTCAGAGGGCAGACTCATGCCCAAAATAATCATATCGTTTCCGTGGACTGTATGAAAGAACATTGTGGAAGAGGCAGGGGAGCAGGCATAGATGGAAAGTAAGAGAAAAATCCAATGGAATCGCTAAAAAGAGTGTGTTATAGTGGAAGAAAGATGTAAAATTCTGCGATATATCAGACAAGGAGGAACCTTCATGAAGAAAAGAATTCAGGTAAAAACAGAGAAACCGCAGTTCACGGTGATCACCAACCTTACCTATGCCCAGCATGACAGCTGGTTCGGCCACACCATGCAGGATCTCAAGATGGATCTCATCTATCCAGAGGACAGCAGCAGAACCTATCCCTGCATCGTCTGGATCTGCGGCGGAGCCTGGCTCCAGTTGGATAAGTCCGCTCATCTGGCGTATCTTTCCGAACTTTCCAGAAAAGGCTTTGTGGTAGCTTCGGTTCAGTACCGCACCAGCAATGAGACGCCCCTGCCGGGCCAGATCCAGGATGTGAAGGCCGGAATCCGCTACTTAAGAGCACACGCAGAGCGGTTCCATATCAATCCGGAGAAGTTTGGCGTCATGGGAGAGTCTGCAGGCGGCTATCTCACCTGTATGGTGGCCCTTGCCACGGATCCGGCCTTTGACGTGGGAGAAAATCTCGAATTTTCCAGCAGCGTGCAGGCAGCCTGCCCCTGGTATCCGCCCACAGACTTCAGAGGCTTTCCTTATGATTCAGCGGAACAGTGTGCGGCAGCGCCGGAATCACTTCTCCTGGGAAAGAATGTTATGCGTCATGCCGGGGAAGCGTTGAAATGCTGTCCGGTGAGCTTTGTGACTCCGGAAGCTCCGCCTTTCCTGATCATTCACGGAAAAGATGATCATACCGTACCGTTTACTCAGAGTGAGCTGCTTTATGAGAAGCTGGAGAAAGCAGGCTGCGATGTGACTCTTCTTGCGATTGAAGGGGCAGATCATGCCGATCTTCATTTCTTTCAGGAGAAGATCTGGGAGGAAATCGGAGATTTCTTCCGGAAAAGTCTGGGTAATGTCAGATAGAGAGCCTCTGTCTGTCACTACACTAGTTCCAAACGTTTTAACTCCGGCAGGATCGTGCACAGCATCGTCACAAAGCAAAGGCCTCCGCCAATGACATTGGATACCGGCTCGGCGAGGAAAACACCGGCGGTTCCCATGTGGAGAGTGTAGGGCATAAAGTAGGTCAGAGGAACGACGATGACTACCTTGCGGAGCAGAGAGAAAAAGATCGCCTGTTTCTTTTTGTTCAGGGATTTAAAGACAGTCTGGCCGATATATTGACAATCCATGAAAATGAAAGCCGCAAAATACTGTTTCAGGGCAGGAACGGCATCACGGATCAGTGTCTCATCAGAACTGAAGATCCGGATCAGCGCGCCCGGCTCCAGAAGGATGACGCTCCACATGATGGCTGTGTAGCCGAGAACCAGGGCACTCATGACCAGCATGGCTTTTCGTACCCGGGCCGGGCGGCGGGCACCGTAATTGTAGCTTAGGATCGGAGAGGTTCCCTCATTCATGGCGTAGATCGGTGTCTCTACCAGCTGGCGCACGCTAGAGACGATCGTCATGACAGAGATGTAGATGTCGCCTCCGGTGCTGGAGAGTACATGGTTGCAGCAGATGGTTACCAGGCTGTTGGTCAGCTGCATGATAAAACTGGAGGTTCCCAGGCTGACAATATTCTTTGCGTAGGGCACACAGGAGGAAAGTTCATTTTTTCGAAGAAAATGAACTTTCAGTTCTGACTTTTTCGTAAGGAAAAACAGGACAAACACGGCGGAAAGACACTGGGAGAGCACCGTCGCGATGGCTGCTCCCTGAACGCCAAAGCCCAGTACAAAGATAAACAGCGGATCCAGCAGAAGGTTTGCCACGGCTCCGATGGCTACGGAGAGCATTCCTACCGTAGAATAGCCCTGTGCGTTGATGAAAGGATTCATACCAACGGCGATCATTGAGGGCAGTGTGCCGATGAGATAGATCATCAGATACGGACAGGCATAAACCAGAGCCTCCCTGGAAGCTCCGAAAAGCACCAGCAGGGGTCGGGCAAAGAGCAGACAGATGACCATGAGAATGAGACCGCTGACGCAAACCATGGAAAAAGAGGTATCCATGATCTGTTCCGCTTCTTTGTTTTTCTTTTTTCCTCTGTAGATAGAAAAGAGCGGGGCACCGCCGCTTCCGAACAGGTTGCTGAAAGCAGTGATAATCACAATGATCGGAAAACAGAGTCCGACCGCTCCAAGAGCCGTTGTGCCGATATCCGGGATACGTGCAATATAGATGCGATCCACGATATTATAAAGCAGACTCAGAATCTGAGCGACCAGCATGGGCAGAGCCGCTTTTAAGATATTGTCGGTGATTTTTCCGTTTTCAAAATCAATTTGTTTCAAAGTAAACAGTCCTTTCTTCGTTGGTGTTTCTGGTAGTTAAGTATAACATGAATCAGGCGAAATGGAAATGT
>OLQC01001829.1_pt1 | contig 15808 bp, 15 predicted proteins | sample 1672471 | NCBI WGS metagenome assembly OLQC01 (sample SAMEA3136689, study PRJEB25190) | human gut metagenome | biome: human gut; feature: human-associated habitat; material: faeces | place: Austria | collected 2013
AGGCTTTCCGGGGAACCTTGCGGCTCTCCTTTTGCCCTTCCTCCTGAGCACGCCACTGTTATAGCATAATTATTTAGCACTGTCAAGCGTAGAGTGCTAAAATTCATAAAAGTATAATACTTTTGTCACAGCTTCTGCGATTTCTTCAAAAATGCTGCGCAGAAGCGTGTTTAATTCCGTTCAAACCCCAGATAACGCGTGCCCTGAAAGCTCAGCTTTCCGGTATCGCCCTCGACAAGCATTCCGTAATCCGAACCATCTACTTCCAGTTCCATGCGGTCACCGCTTTCTACCTGAAAGGTGGCATAATAGGTAGTGAACGTATGCGACATCGTATTGTCCGTATGATGGCGGGAAACGTTCGTCCGCTTGGCCACCACAGTAGCCGGGACGGTAAGGCGCGGGGACGCATTATTTTTGCCCCATGTGCGCAGGTTGCTCACCACGGTAAACAGGATCATGCCCAGCACCACCAGAAACACCAGCGGGAACAGGATGCTGAAAAATGCGTCAAACCCAGTATAAAACATATTACCCCTCCAAAATTTCTTCCAGCAGCTGCTTTACGTCCTTCAGAAAGGCATCTTCGCCGAGGGTGTTCATTTTAAAGAACACCGCCTGACTGCCGCCCGCCGCAATGGCCGACAGTCGGATAGGCTCGTCCCCGTTCTGGAACAGGGTCAGCGTCAGGCTAAGGCGGTTGCCGCCCACCATGCTGTACCGCTCAAACACCCGCACGCTGCACCGGGCGCTGCCCTCCTTGAAATCGCTGCCGGCTTCCAGCTCTGCCGACCAGCTGCTGTCCGGGATGGCGTGTTCCAGCTTGCGGAGCAGGGTATCGAAGTTCTGGTTGCGGATGGTCTTTTCAAAAATAGCCATAGCTTCCTCCTTTTGCAAAATGCAGTCCCTTTACTCTGAATACGAATGAGAGCGGGCAGCAATTGCAGCGCCCGCCCTTATTTTGCTGCAGTCAAGCTTTCTTTTTTCGCAACTTGGGTGCGGTGGCGGTGTAGCTCATATCCAGCACCAGCCGGAGTTTATCCTCCGGGGCGCTGCCGTCCAGCGCGGCGGTGATCCAGTTTTCCTTGTTCATGTGATAGGCAGGGTAAAAGCCCGGTTCTGCCCGCAGAGAACCGATAAGGATGGGGTCACATTTCAGGTTTACGATATCCACCGGCTGCTGCCCGGGCAGGCCCAGCTTGCTTTTGGGCACAGTGGTGACCAGCGCAAACCATTTGCGGTTTGCCGCATGGCGGAACACCGCCGACTCCGGGGTGTCCATCCACGGATAATCCGGCTCTACGCTGTAAGTATCAAAAATGAGCTGTTCCAAGCCCTTGCGGTCCATGGGCTCGCCCCCTTTACGGCTGCTGTGCCAACAGCTGCGCCAGCACATCCTCCGGGCGGGGGGTGTGGTTTTGGTATTTTGCCCGCAGCGGGGCGGCGGCGTTGTCCATAATGTAGGGCACACCCACCACGTCCAGCATGGTCTCGTCGTTGTAGTTATCGCCAAAAGCCATGACCTGTGCGAGGTCGATGCCAAGGATGCGGCACACGCACTGCACCCCGATGCCCTTGTTGGCAAAGGTGGTATCGATCCAGAACGGCCCCGCCACGGCGCAGTTGGCCTGTTTCCAGCGGGGCACAAAGCGCTCCACATAGTTCTCCACACCCTCGTGCAGGTACACCGACACCTTGGTGATGTCCTCCGGCACCTCGGCGGGGCTGTGAATGATCTGGTAGTGGTTGCCCACGAACTGCACCCGCTGCAGCATGCCAAGACCGCGCTCCATCAGGTAGGCGGTGTTCTGGCCGGAGAGCATCACCTCGCCCTGCCCCTCGCTGCGGGTCCACATATCGTTGGCAATCTCCTCTGCCAGCGCCCGCGGCATGGGATTTTTGGCGATACACTGTTCTTCCTGAAAGATGGTGCCGCCGTTTTCACAGATAAACACACAGCAGTCCGCCACCGGTGCAAAAAGCTTGCGCAGGCTGGTATACTGCCGCCCGGAGGCCGGGCAGAACCAGATCCCCCGCTGATGCAGCGCCCGGATCTGTTCGAATATTTCACCCTCCAGCTCCTTTTTGCCGTATTGCAACAGCGTACCGTCAATGTCGCTGCAAACCAGTCTGATGTCCATGGCTGTTATTCCCTTTCCGTTTTTTCTTATTTTACCACGGTTTTCCGCTGCGGAAAAGCCCCGGGCACAGCTTTTGCGCCCTTTATCCTGTGCCGCTCAGCGCTTGGGCTGGTAGTGCATACTGGACACATTATAAATCGTAACAAAGGCCTTTGGGTCCTCGCGGTTGATAAAGTTCATCAGCTTCTGATACTCGTTTTTGTCCACGATGGTAATGATCTCGTTGTGCTTTTCAAAGTTGTATGCACCGATGGCCTCGTACATGGTGGCACCGCTGTGCAGGTCATTGATGATGAACTGCCGCAGCGCCTCCTCCTTCTCGGTAATGATGCACACCCGGCGCTTGATGCTGTTATCGAAGATGAAATGATCCAGCACAATGCCGTTGAAGTAGGTGCCAAGAATGCTCAGAACAACGGTCTTTTTATCGTAGACAAGAGCGGCAGAGAGTGCCACACACATGCCCGAAAGGGACATGGCCTTGCCCAGCTCCATGTGCAGGTACTTGTTCATGATCTTTGCCACGATATCCAGCCCGCCGGAGGATGCGTTGCGGTTGAACAGGATGCTCAGACCCACGCTGACCACCAGAATATAGCACAGCACATCCAGTTCCTGACTATCGGTCATGGAGCCAAAATCCGGGAACAAACGCTCAAAAAGCCCCAGAAACACCGGCAGCATCACGCTGGTATACACGGTTTTTGCGCCAAACTCCCTGCCGCAGGTGAAAAACCCGATGATGAGCAGCACGATATTCAGCACCATAGTAATAGCCGAAAGCGGCAGCGGTACAAAATTAGAAAGCACGATGCCAAGGCCGGAAATACTGCTGACGGATGTATGGCTGGGAACCAGAAAAAAATAGACCGCCGCTGCAATAATGGCGACCGCCACGGTCAGGATGGCCATCTCCTTGGCAATTGCAGGGTAGTTCAGCTTCTTGTTTGTCATTGTTGCTCCTCCAAGCTTTTGTTTTCAGCATTCAGTATACCATGCTTTGCGCTTGCAGGAAAGCACCGGGCGCAAAATAACAAGGCCGCCGCACAAAACGCTGTGCAGCGGCCTTGCCACCTTATCAAAATTCGTCTTCCGGGTCGCCGCGCTCCGGCATGGTGCGCATCTCCCGCACCAGCATGGCACGCAGATGATACTTGCGCTGCTCCTGCTCGGTCTCCGAACTGGTGCGCAGCTCCACCGTACCGTCAGGGCGGCTTTCGCCCGTGTACAGCGGAATGCGCACCACAGCCTGTGTGCCTTTTTCGGGCGCAGGCTCCAGCTGTAAGCTCCAGTCCATCCGGCGGCAGCACTCCCGGCAGAGCAGCAGTCCCAGCTGCGCCCCGCCCAGAAAGCTGCGGCGGTTTTCCAGTGCTGCCTGTACATCCTCACCGGGCAGACCGCAGCCATCGTCGGTGACGGTCAGCTGCCAGCCGCTCTCGGTGCGGCGCAGCGCAATGCAGACGCTGCCGCCCTCCCGGCTGGCGTGCAATGCATTGGAGAGCAGATGCAGGCACAGCAGCTCCGCATCTCTGCGGTCTGCCATTACGCAGCAGGCAGTACACCCGCCGTAGTCCAGCCGGATATCCACCCCAAGCTGCGCCCGGATCATATCAGACTGCGCCGCCACCTGCTGCAAAAGCTCACACAGGTCAATGGGGTACAGCTGCGGCTTTGTGTCCTCGCGCAGAAACTCCAGCAGGGTGATCGCCTCGGTGAGGGTGCGGTCCAGCTGTATGGCAACGGTGTCGATATCTGCCACCGCCTGCCGGGTAGACTCGTCTGCACCGGTGCGGTCAAAATGCTGCTCCAGATATTCACAGTTGCGTCCGATCAGCGCCAGCGAACGGAAGCAGACCTCCTCGACCCGCTTGCGCTGCTCTGCGGTGATAGACCGCGTTTCTGTCTTTTGCTGCTCCATTGCTCTGCCTCCCCGGGCGATGCCATTTTTCTAAAGGAACGCCGCCGTGTTCCAAAGCCGTGTGCAAGCCTTACAGGCGGGTGGATGGCACTTTTTGCCGCAACACAACGTCCCTGACCGCGTAGATCAGCTTGCCAGTGGTAGGTTTGCCGCTGCCCAGCCTTGTATCGGCCTTAAACGCCAGCCACGCAAGAGGCGGCTTTTCCTCCAGCTGATCCACCATCCGGCGGATGCCGCTTTCCACAGCAGCGACCGATGTATCAAACTGCTCGCTCACCGCCTGCAAGATTTCCTTGCGGATCGCCAGCTTCTGGCTGGTGCTGCATGCGATGCCAACCGCGCAGGATAGATATCCGGCGTTGACATCCCCCTGCGGGATGCCCCACGCCGCATACAGCTGGCTGCACCGCTGCTCCAGCTGCCGGTTCTGCCGCCCGGGCATCCGGTAAAGCTGCCACAGCAGCCTTTTCAGCTCAGTGCCCTCTACGCAGTAGCACCCCTCGCGGAGCTTTTGCAACGCCGTGCCGCTGCTGCGGCCATGGCTCTGTACCAGAAGCATCGGCCGCTCCTTCAGCTGATAAAACTGCCGGACAAATTGCTCCGCAGGCAGATCCGTCAGCTCGCTGCAAAGCACCACGGCATCATAACGGACACCCTGCCGCAGCTGTGCCAGCAGCTTTTCGCCGCTGCAAAAGCAGGTGCAGTCAATGGCGGTTCCCTGCTCCTGCAAATAACGCTTCTGGACACGCAGTTCTTTCAGATCATAGCTTGCAAGGGCGACTTGCAGTTGGGCTGTTCGCTCACTGTTCACGCCATGCGCCGCCTTTCTCGCCTACCAGCCCGGCAGCTGTCAGGTCTGTGACCGCATCCCGCCAGAGCTCCGGCTGAACTCCATTTTCACACAAGTAGCGCAGGAGCCGGTAACAGAACTCCGGCGCTGCCGCAACATGCTGACTGACGATCTGCTGTCGGCTGCCGATCTGGCACAGGGTCAGCCGACAGCCTTGTGTGCCCTCTACCTCCATGGCATACACCAGCGTATACGCCTGCTGCAAACCATCAATGGCAGAATACTGCCGGATCATAGGTGAAAATGTACGTTCCATTTCAGTTCCTCCTTACTACAAGGGCCAAATTTTTTCTGCCTTGTTTATCCTTTTATTATTGTATAATTGTATAAAGCAGGAGAAACTGTTACAATCCTAAAGAAGTGTTGTTCCGACAGCCTTTCAGGTAATATAACGCCGTTTTTTCCGGCGCAGCCTGTCTGTCAGCTTTAGAATATCACGTTCAGCTTGTAAATTCAACCGGTATCTTTTTCCGCTTTTCTTTTTTGCCCCGTCCTTCCGGCAAAACCGCTGCTCAGACGCAAAAGCTCCGCAGCTTCATCCGTTCCGCAGGTAATTTCACGGTTTCTTCATTTTTATTTGCTAAACTAAACTAGATATTGTCTGCAAATGTTTCCTACTTTTAAACCCCAGGCAACAGCGCCCGGCGGCGCAGTACCGGAAAGGCACATCTATGCTCAAACTTAAACAGATCAACAAAGAATACAAGACCGGCGAGCTGGTGCAGCACGCACTGAACAACGTCAGTCTAAACCTGCGGGACAACGAATTTGTGGCCATTCTTGGCCCCAGCGGCTCCGGCAAGACCACCCTGCTGAACATCATCGGCGGTCTGGATCGCTACGACAGCGGCGATTTGGTCATCAACGGCATCTCCACAAAAAAATACACCGACCGCGACTGGGACTCCTACCGGAACCACACCATCGGCTTTGTGTTCCAGAGCTATAACCTGATCCCCCACCAGACCGTGCTGGGCAACGTAGAGCTGGCACTGACCATCTCAGGCGTTTCCAAGGCCGAGCGCCGCCGCCGTGCCGCCGCTGCGCTGGAGCAGGTAGGGCTGGGCAACCAGCTGCACAAGCACCCCGGCGAGATGTCCGGCGGGCAGATGCAGCGCGTGGCCATTGCCCGTGCGCTGGTGAACAACCCCGACATCCTGCTGGCCGATGAGCCCACCGGCGCACTGGACAGCGAGACCAGCATTCAGGTCATGGAGCTGTTAAAAGAAGTGGCGCGGGACCGTCTGGTGGTCATGGTCACCCACAACCCGGAGCTGGCCGAGCGCTATGCCACCCGCATCGTAAAGCTGAAGGACGGCGTGATCCGCTCCGATACCATGCCCTACGAACCCGAGGACGAGGCTGCCGCCGCAGCCCCCGTGCACCGGAACATGGGGCACTCCTCCATGTCCCTGCTCACCTCCCTTTCCCTCAGCTTCAACAATCTGCTCACCAAAAAGGCACGCACCCTGCTCACCGCCTTTGCCGGTTCCATCGGTATCATCGGCATTGCGCTGATCCTTTCCCTTTCCAACGGTGTGAGCCGCTATATCAGCAACATGGAAAAATCCACGCTGGCCGCCTACCCGCTGCAGATCAGCAGCACCGGCGTAGATCTGGCCAGCGTGATGGACCCGGACACCTACACCAGCGTCTCGTCCGGCTCCTCCTCCGCGCCGGAGGGCATGGTCACGGTGAGACAGCTGCTGTCTCAACTGAACATCGGCGCTGCCAGCAACGATCTGCGCTCGCTGAAGGCATATCTGGACAGTGACGCCTGTACCATCCGGGACAACGCCACGGTGGAATACACCTACACCCCTGATCCGCTGATCTACCGCCAGAACCCGGACGGCACCGTGCAGAAGCTGAACCCGGACACCACATTTTCCGATATCGCCAGTGAGAACGCCTCGGTGACCAGCCTTATGACCTCCATGGCCAGCCCCTATGTGTTCTGCGAAATGGCCGAGACCCCCGCCCTGTACGAGGATCAATACGATGTCAAGGCTGGCCGCTGGCCGGAAAAGTACAACGAGCTGGTGCTGACCCTGAACGCGGACGGCAGCGTTTCGGACTATGCGCTGTACGCCATGGGTCTGCGGGATCAGGCCGAGCTGGACAAGATCTTACAGCAGTATGCGCAGAACCAGAAGATCGATCTGCCCACGGACTACGGCACCTATACCTATGACGATTTTCTGGGCATGACCTTCAAGCTTGTCAACAAGGCCGACTGCTATGTCTACGACACTGAGCACAAGGTCTGGCTGAGCAAGCTGAATGATGAAGCTTACATGCAGCAGCTGGTGGCCGACAGCGAGGAGCTGACCATTGTCGGCATCGTGCAGCCCAAGGCAGACGCCACCTCCACTATCCTGCACAGCGGTCTGGACTACCTGCACGACCTGACCTATTACGTCATTGATCAGGCGGCCAACAGCGAGATCGTGCGCCAGCAGCTGGCAGACCCGGACATCAACGTGCTGACCGGCGAGCCCTTCGATGCTGCCGGCAACAGCATGCTGGACATCGCCTCTCTGTTCTCGGTGGACACGGACGCCCTCAAGGACGCTTTCCAGTTCGACACCAGCGCCCTGCACTTTGATCTGGACGGCGCATTCGACCTGACCGACGATTCCTTCGATCTTGCCACCCTCATCGACCCTTCCAGCTTCAAGCTGGACCTCAGCGGGCTGCCGCTGCCGGACATGGAGATGGACATGAGCGAGCTGTTCGACGGCGTAGAGCTGAATATCTCTCAGGACGGCTTACAGACGCTGATGAAAAAGATCATGAACGGCTACAAGCGCTATCTCATCAGCAACGGCCTGCTGAATCTGGATAAGATCGGTTTTTCCTCCTATATGCAGACCGAGGCCTTCCAGACGCTGCTTGCCGAATCCATGGGTGATCTGCTGGACACCTCCGGGCTGGAGGAGCAGTTTGCCGGTACCCTCCAGCAAAATCTGCAGACCGTGATGGAGACCTACTCCGTCCAGCTGGGCGAGGCGCTGCAGACCCAGCTCACCGCCGCTTTGCAGGAGCAGATGGGTCCCGCCATCCAGAAGCTGGCCGGGCAGCTGGAGCAGAAGATCGCGCAGGCCATCCAGAGCAATATTGCGCAGCTGAGCACGCAGGTGGAAAGCGCACTCAAGATCGACCCCACTGTGTTCCAGCAGGCTATTCAGATCAACATGACCGGCTCCGACCTGACCGAGATGATCAAAAGCACCCTGCTCTCCTCCGCTTCCAGCTACGAAAAGATTTTGGACGACCTCGGCTATGTGGACTACGCAAAGCCCGATGCCATCTATATCTACCCCAACAGCTTTGACACCAAGGCGCAGGTGGTGAACGAGCTGGACGCCTACAACGCCTCCATGCGGCAGCAGGGCGAAGAGGATAAGGTGATCCACTATACCGATATGGTGGGCACTCTGATGAACTCGGTCACCGAAATCGTGGGCATGGTCAGCAATGTGCTGGTGGCCTTTGTGGCGATCTCGCTGGTGGTGTCCTCCATCATGATCGGCGTCATCACCTATATCAGCGTGCTGGAGCGCCGCAAGGAGATCGGCATTCTGCGCGCCATCGGCGCCTCCAAGCACAACGTCTCGCAGGTGTTCAACGCCGAGACCTTTATCATCGGCCTGTGTTCCGGCGTGATGGGCGTGGTGCTCTGCCTGCTGCTGCTCATCCCCGGCAATATGCTGATTCACCACATCGCGGGCGATGTGAACGTGGTAGCCTCGCTGCCGCCGCAGGCCGCGCTGATCCTGATCGTTCTGGCCACCCTGCTTACCATGCTGGGCGGCGTGATCCCCGCCCGCAGCGCCGCAAAGAGCAACCCTGTCAAAGCGCTGCGCTCTGAGTAAACTATTCCGCATTCAAATCCCTGCTGTGCTCTGTGTGCAGCAGGGATTTTGCATTCCGGCCCGGCTTGTGCTACAATAGAAAAAACTTCATTTCAAAGGAGCCTTTCCATGCCTGTCATTCATGAGATCACCGACCTTACCGCCCCGGAGCTGGACATCTACGCCCGGCTCACGCAGGCGCAGCTGCGTAACCGGCTGGAGCCGGAAAAGGGCATCTTTATCGCCGAAAGCCCCAAGGTGATCGCCCGGGCGCTGGACGCCGGTTACCAGCCTCTTTCCCTACTGATGGAGCGCAAGCAGATCAACGGCCCGGCACAGGAGATTTTGACCCGCTGCGGCGATGTGCCGGTGTATACCGCTGACCGGGAGCTGCTGGCACAGCTTACCGGCTTTGCGCTGACCCGGGGTGTGCTGTGCGCCTTCCGCCGCCCTGCACCCCGCACGGTGGAGCAGGTGTGCGCTCACGCCCGCCGGGTGGCTGTGCTGGAGGGCATCGTGGATTCCACCAACGTAGGCGCTATCTTCCGCAGTGCTGCCGCGCTGAACATGGATGCCGTACTCATTACCCCCTCCTGCTGCGACCCGCTGTGCCGCCGTGCGGTGCGGGTAAGCATGGGCACCGTGTTTCAGGTGCCGTGGGCGCAGATCGGCACCTGTCCTGCCGACTGGCCGGAAAACGGCAGTGCCCAGCTCCACGCGCTGGGCTTCAAGACCGCTGCCATGGCACTGAGCGACCGCTCGGTCAGCATCGACGACCCCGCCCTTGCCGCCGAGCCGAAACTTGCCATCGTGCTGGGCACCGAGGGCGATGGGCTGGCCAATAGTACCATCGCCGCCTGCGATTACACCGTAAAGATTCCTATGTCCCATGGGGTAGATTCCCTTAACGTAGCCGCCGCCAGCGCCGTAGCTTTCTGGCAGCTTGGCCGCTTATAAGTCCCCTGCTCACGCTCTCCGAAATTGCTTGACAAACGCCCCAAAACGCGGTACACTATCAGCGTCATCATCATGGGCCTATAGCTCAGCTGGGAGTGCAAGCGTTGCATTCCCGATCTGGTGTTATAGCTCATTTGCCCCCATTAGAAATTGGGTGCTTTTTTGTGGGTTCGTAGCTCAGTTGGGAGTGCAAGCGTTGCATTCCCGATCTGGTGTTATAGCTCATTTGCCCCCATTAGAAATTGGGTGCTTTTTTGTGGGCTCGTAGCTCAGTTGGGAGAGCGTTCGGTTCGCATCCGAAAGGTCGAGGGTTCGACTCCCTTCGAGTCCATAAAACGCCGTATCGTATTAAGCGATACGGCGTTTCTTTTTGTCTTTCTTTGCAAAATCGTGCATCATTCGTCTTAACAGCGCAAAATCGCGTGTGCAGCATTTTTAGGCACAATGCTTATAGTTTCACCTGCTGTTTTGTCTAAAACGACGATTTCGGCATTTGATGTACAACGCCCAACTTTTTGAGGATTTTGCGACTTATTTTTCTGATTTTTGCCCCGTCCAGCCGATGCTGCGTGACGCTTGAACTCCTCAAATTCGTCCAGCGGTACATTAAGAACGATCTCGATATTATAGTCGCGTCCGACACGCACTTCTTTGATAAACTGTTTCAGAATGGCCTGACGCCTTTCAAAACTAGCGCCTTTATAGGTGCTTGCCCATGTGAATAAATCACTGCAATTACGTTCAGCTTTCTGGTTTTGCTCCTCGATCTCCTTCAATTTCTTTTCCGAGTCTGCCAGATTGGTCTGTGCAATAAGCAGTGCTTCCTTGTTTTCATTGACCATCTGCTGGATCATCTCGCGGTCGAGTCCGCTTGTTCCTTGGATGACACGAATCATTTCCTTTTTTAACGCATCCTGTTCGTCAACCTTGGTCTTGACTTCCTCTTTCCAACGAGTTGCTTCCTTTTTGGCAGCATCCAAATCTTTACGCCGCATTTCTTCCAGAAGATTGCTCTTGGAGCACTCCAGAATTTCTTCAAATTTCATGCACACGATGCTTTCTACAACTGCGTCCAGTGTCGTCACACCATAACCGGACTGTCCATCGCACTGCCCCGGATGCCGAACATTAAAGTTGCAGCTATAACGATAACGCTTTTCTTTGACGACAGTACCATCTGCCCGAAGCCGAGTGCGTCCGCTGCTGGTAATATTCAAACGATTACCGCAGTGGGCACAGAACACTTTACCACAAAGCAAGGCATGAGGACTGTACGAATCTGCATCCTCTCCCTTCTCTCTGCGGCGGGCATCCCGCAGCTCCTGAGCCTTTTCAAATACTTCCGGCTCGATGATCCGCAACTCAGGGCATTCTTTTTCAACGTTGCCATTGATAAGATAACCCGTGTATCCTTTGTTACGAATCATCCTGCCAATCGTAATATTAGGGATGTTCTTTCCATTGCGCCCCATAATATTGTGTTCGACAAGATAGTTGCAGATCCGTTTTGCGCCGTATCCCTCATAAACATACTTCTGAAAGATCAGGCGCACCACGGCGGCTTCTTCCTCGTTGATTTCCAAATCGCAGACAGCTTGGTTCTTTTTGTTCAAGCGGCCTTTCTGGACACGCTTGTAACCAAAAGCTACAATGCCGCCAGTGTAGTGACCTTCTTCCGTAAGCTGTTCTATACGGGTGCGAGTACGGATAGAGGTCTTGATGCTCTCGCCGGATGCTTGCCAGTAGCGGATATAGTTCATCAGCTTATCGACATGGGAATCAAAACGCTGCTGACCTTCATTTACGCTCCAGACCTCGACCCCTTGCTTCGTGAACCATTCCACGATAAAGGGCGTTTCGTCGTCACGCCGACCCAGACGGTCAAACATGAACACCAGCAGAACATCAAACTCTCCGGCAGCAGCCGCCTGCTGAAGCAGTTGGAGCTGATCGCGGTCTTTTGCAGATTTCTTAAAACCGGAAACGCCTTTTTCGGAAAACTCCTTGACGATTTCCCAGCCCTGCCGTTCTGCAAATTCGTGGCAGGCTTCTTTTTGCATGGGTATGTCATCCTTTTCGACCTGTCCAATGGTCGAAACGCGGTATAAGGTATATACACGTTTTTTCATCGTTGTCACTCCTATGTAAAACCAAAACAACGATACTGTGCGCACACTCGTTTGTTTGAATTGGTTGCTGCATCAACTGTACCATTATTTTAGTGCTGGACTATCCTTGTTGCAAGGATGTCGATTCAATTGTAATTCTTGGCTTCTTCGCGGATGGTATCATGAATCAGTTTTTGAAGAACCTCCATGCTGTCACCATCTTCTGCATAAGTGATTTTCACTTTGCAGCCATTAACGATGTACGAATCCTGCGCCACAGGAATCACATTCATATTGGTCATATCTAGCCCTTCTTTCAAAAGTAGCGATAATGCGATATAATTATGTAATAAGAGGCACCCACAGCTTGCAGGTGCCTCTTGACAGAGAAAATATGTTTTAGAACTTCATCGGCAATGCATCCTTGCGGCCTTTGCCGTTGTAAGCCATGTAGATGGGAAAAACATATTTCTTCCATCCGGGCAGCTTTGCAGAGTTATCCCTGCCAACACGGTAAATCTCCATGGGATGGACGCTGCCAAGCGCACGAACCAGCCGTTCCTCGCTGAACTCGCCGTGATACAACTCCACAAAGTGCATCATGCCACGCAGGACAGATGCACGGAATGAATCGGGCTTGCCATCCCACGCAGCCACGATTATCCGCAGGGCTTCGCAGTAGATCTTTTCGCCCATCTGGTTGTACAGCTTGAGCGCGGTGCCCACGCAGCTGATGCGGTAGTCGCTCAGCTGCAAACTGTCATAGTTGAATGCCAGCCCCACCCGGTTGGTAGCAGCGAGAAATTCTTTGGAAGAAGCATCATCGCCCGCAACCTTTGCTCGCAGCTTGATGCCCGCAGACAAAGGGGCAGAATGGCCGTTCTGCTCTGCAAAGAGCAGTGCTTCCTGCTCCGTCGTCAGTCCGGTGTAGACCTTGCAGAGAATCGGCAAGTCCTCACCGCCGTTACGGAGGATGCGCCCCTCAATGGTGTGCTGACCATCCACCACATAATACTTGCCGTTGCGGAAGCTGATCTTCGGCTCATTCGCAACGTATTCGTTGAAGTCAGCAGCAATCAGTTCCACCCGCTTGCGCTGCACACCCCGCTGGTAGATTTCACGGGGGTAGATCAGCTTACTGCTGTGAATCACTCTCATTTGGTAAGGCGGGGTGATATTGAAGGAAGCTGCAAAATTTTCAGTGTCATTCTTCAGGCGCATCTGATTTCCTCCTTAATTCGCCAAATGTATTTTTCAGCTTCGGTCAAAATCTCAGTCACTTGCTTCTTACGCTTCGGGCTGGTGAGCAAGCTGGGATTAAAGGTGAAGCTATATTCAAGCCGCTGGATCATTGCGTGAACAGCGGATTGCAGTTCGGTGTATAACATCATTTCTTCGACTGTTCCTGCATCCTCAAAATCGGATTTGATAGGAGTGTAGGGATAGACAGGCGGCTTACCGTCAACTACTTCTGGCGGTGCGTAAGCCGCCGTAGAACGTACGATAGGTTTGAGCTTTTGGATGCTTCCCATCGGGTTCAGCGCAAGGCTGATTTTCACAGCATCATCGACCCGCCCCATCTCTTCTGGGGTGAGGTGTCCGACAAATCTTTTGACACGGCTTTTGTCGATGGTGAAGATTTGCTCAGCCTGAACGATGGACGGCTCCAGCCCCTCCGGCTCCACCAGACAATGCGTCGGCTGCGTAGCTTTCTTTTCTGTCTTACTTGTCAAAGTCGCAACGATCAATGTCGGTGAGCAGGAGTTTCCCACATCGTTTTGCAGGATGACCGCCGGACGGGTTCCACTTTGTTCGGATCCCGTCCGGTTATCAAGTCGAACGAAGTAGATGTCTCCGCGTTGGAATTTCAAAGTAGATTCCAAATTGCGAAACCTCCGTTTGGATATGTAAGAAACCCGCTGCACCTCCTAGGCAGCGGGCTTCTATTGAAGTATGGGAGTAATTCTTTTTATACGATACACATCACTTCCTCCGATGATTGAAATGAAGCGCCAGCATCAGCGGTGCATTACAACATAATCGTAACCGCGCCGGGTCTGACAGACAGTGCAAGTGTCCATGCTGTTGTCTGCACTCGGCACGATAGCAATTTTGAAAGCCTTGGCTTCTACGAAATGTCGCAGACAGGTTGCACAGAGGGTTCGGATGGACTTGATCATTTCCGGGGTCAGTTCCATCTCCTCATAAATCTCCTGTTCGCGCACCGTAGGATTCAATTCGTCCATTTGAGTAGTCCTCCGTGTTAGTAAAGGTGATTAGCGGATAAATATGTAAAAGAACAGGAGTGACCGGAGACCGAAAACAGCATCCGGTCACTCCTGATAAAATATGTTCAGGTCTCGCATATTCGCCCTCGGCTCCCTGCGAGTGGGGCATAAACATCTGGCAGCGGACTTGTACCGCTTCATTGGCATTTCAGCCACCCCGTCTGCTTTGTGACCGGGCCGCGAATTACGGAAGTATCATTATCGGAGTACCAGATGACGGAACTATTCAGTTTTCAAGGACCATGAAGTCGGACGTTTCGACCTGCGGCAGATGCCGCTTGGGAAATTGTCCCTTCACTTGGTAGGCATTGAGAAAGGCCAAATTGTTACCCGAAAAAGAAAAAAGTTCAAAAGTTCTTCAAAAGCATAGTCATTCGCTCGATTCGCTTATGAATCGTAATCCTTTTGGATTCCAAGGCACTTGCAACCTCAGACTCGGTGTACCCGGCATAGACATAAAGCGTAAGAATTTTGAGGTCAAGTTCCGATAAGCTTTCAAGAGCAGACAGCAACCGCTCGTTCTCGATTTCGCCGATCCATGTGAAGCGGCTCTTGGTTTCGTGGTAGGTATCCGTAATGGAAATGGCTTCCCGATACTTGTCCATCAAGGGCGAGTAGGACTCTTCGCTCTGTTCAAAGGACGGAGCTGCAATTTCCTGCGTATGATTCTGGTAAGCGCGAGTAGCATTAAAAATAGACCAATCGTAATCGTACATTGCCTGAATCGCCTCGCTGCTCATACCAGCATCTTCATACTGCTTGCGGGTCACAGCCCACTGACTATCAAAGTTCTTCTTTTCCAAACCATAGTTGAAGCCCATGTTAAACCTCCAAATTTTCGATAAAGCGTAAAAAGTCGAAAATTTGGAAGGCTACGGATATTTCGCCGCTTGGGGCATCCACGAAAAACGGACAAACATAAAGCCTGCTCCTTTTTACGGGAGCAGGCTACCTGAAGGCTAAAAAAATAGCCGGACAACCAACTAACAGAGCGGTTCTAAAGCAGAATCACTCTATCAGCTGTTGCCCGGCTATTTGGTGCGCGTTTCATACATTGCCTTGCGGCAATGGCCCGTTGCTCGGTGACGAACAGTCCATATTCAGGGTGCAATGCACCCGATTTTTGAAATTGTGTTTTGCCTATAAAGCAATCAACGCCTGCGATAGGCTAAATCAACCGTTGCTACGTTGCCGCACTTGAGGCACTTTATGCGGATAGTGCCTGAACAGCTCTCATCTTTTTGGTAGAGCTTGTGTCCGCAAACGGGGCAAAACCTCCAGCCGATGCTGAATTGTGCCTGCTGTATATTGCTCAGCGATTTATTTTTAAAAGGACGATTATTTGACTGAATCATATTTATTCTCCAAATCGGATGATGTCCAATGGATGGCAGTGGATGGGTTTGCCTTTTATGACCTGCATCTGCTGTAGTCTGATCCTGATAGCAGACCACGATACTCCCATCCGCACAGCCATCTCCAGAATTTTTTCATAGTTCGGGTCAGTTGCGGATTTGTATAGGATTCCATTCGGCAGGCACAGCGCTGCCCGTTCTATTTCGGCGTTGACCAGAAATGTCGGCATCAGCAGCTCTGCTGCTAGGGTGTTTGCCTGCCATTCTTCCCATGAGGGTTGTCCGTTTCGTTCCCGATAGGCAATGTGCCCACGGCACTTGACTGCTTTTCCGT
>OLQC01001837.1_pt1 | contig 15768 bp, 10 predicted proteins | sample 1672471 | NCBI WGS metagenome assembly OLQC01 (sample SAMEA3136689, study PRJEB25190) | human gut metagenome | biome: human gut; feature: human-associated habitat; material: faeces | place: Austria | collected 2013
GGTCATCCTGGCCGACGAGCCGACCGGTGCATTGGACTCCCACACCAGCCGCGAAGTTCTGGGAATGCTGCAGGATCTGCACAAGCAGGGCAATACGGTCGTCCTCATCACCCACGACAACTCCATTGCTGTGCAGGCCGAGCGCATCATCCGCCTCGAAGATGGCCGCGTCGTCTACGACGGCGACGCCCACGCACCCGAGGCAGTCGTTCAGCCGAACTTCATGATGGCAGAGCCGAAAGCCGGAGAGGAGGGGACGCAGGCATGATAAAGGAGACCTTCAAACAGGCCGTCCAGAACGTCTTGAGCAACAAAGTCCGCACCTTCCTCACCATGCTGGGCATCATCATCGGCGTCATGGCCGTCATCGTCATCGTTGGTCTCGGCAACGGCATGACCAACATGATGCAGGACTTCTACTCCGACATGGGCAGCGATATTCTGTCCGTCAACGTCATGACCGCCAGCACCCGCTCAGTGGAAGTGAACGATGTGTACAGGATCATCAATGAAAAGCCCGAGTATTATAAGGGCCTTTCGCCGATTGCCAGTGTCGGCGGCGACACGCTGCGGGTGGCGGGCGAGAAGTACCGCCGCACCTACATCAGCGGCGTCAACGAAGATTACATGACCATCAACAACTACAAGGTGGCCAAGGGCCGCGGCATCCAGTACACCGATTTGATAGACAACAAGAATATCTGTGTCATCGGCGACTATGTGGACCGCAAGATCTTCGGCGGCAACGGTCTCGGCAGCACCCTCAAGGTAGGCGCCAGCGAGTACCGCATCGTGGGCGTGCTGGAGGGCCGCTCCAAACCTGCCTCTCAGTACGAGGGCGGCAACGACGACATTGTTCTTATCCCCTATACCACCCTGATGAGCGTCAACAACACCAGCAGTGTCAGCCAGTACTATGTGGTCCTGCAGGACGCGGACCACTCGGATGAGGCACAGGAGTTTTTGCAGTCGCGGCTCAAGAAGCTGGTCAGCAAGGACGACTATGTCTACGTCATGAGCCTGAGTGCGGCAATGTCGCAGATGTCCTCTATGATCAATATTATGGTGGGCGTCCTGACGGCCATTGCAGGCATCTCGCTGCTGGTCGGCGGCATCGGCATCATGAACATCATGCTGGTGTCCGTCACCGAGCGCACCCGTGAGATCGGTATCCGCAAGGCACTGGGCGCACAGGAGAGCACCATCCTGACCCAGTTCGTCGTGGAGGCCGGCGTCACGTCGGCGCTGGGCGGCTGCCTCGGCATCGTGCTGGGCTACGTCGTGTCGGCCATTATCAACCAGATCCTTCCGTATATCCTGACGGATATTACCCTGAACGTCACCCCCTCGGCGGACGCAGCAGCCATCGCCGTGGGCATCTCCTGCGGCATCGGTGTCCTGTTCGGCTTCCTGCCGGCCCGCCGTGCCGCCAGCCTGAACCCCATCGAAGCGCTCAGATATGATTAAGGAGTTTACCATGAAAAAACGATTCCTCGCATTCCTGCTGGCTGTCTGCGTGGCTGTTTCCATGCTGGTGCTGCCCGCTTCTGCGGTCGGCTCCAACGCGGCAGTCCAGACGGCGACGGCACTGGGCGGTCTGACCGCCGAGCAGGCCGGTTCTCTGGGTGCGCCCCTCACTCGTGGGCAGGCGGCCCGCCTCCTCACCGCATTCTCTGCTTACCGCGATACCACCACGGCACAGGGCCGCACCGGCCGCCTCTACAGCGACGTAGACAGCGACGCTCCCTATGCGGTCTACATCCGCACCGCTGTCCAGAACGGCTGGATGACCGGCTACTCCGACGGCAGCTTCCGCCCGGACAACACCGTCACGCTGGAAGAAGCCTGCACCATGGCGCTGCGCCTGCTGGGCTATGATGTGGCAAAGCTGGGCGGTACCTTCCCCACAGCTCAGCTCAGCAAGGCCAGCGCACTGGGCCTGCGCAATGAGATCAATGCCCGTCAGGGCGAGACTCTGACCCTCGAGCAGGGTACCATGCTCTTCTACAACGCCCTCACCGCCATGAACGGCAGCGGTCAGGTCTACGCTTCCACCCTGGGTTTTGCCGTGAACAACGGCCAGGTGGACATCTCCTCCGTCCTGCTGGACAATGTCAAGGGTCCCTTCGTGGCAGATGCTTCCACCGTCCTGCCTTTCGCCCCGGCGGCCATCTACCGCAACGACGAAGTCACCACCTCTGCGGCCCTCTCTCCCTATGATGTCTACTATTATAACGAGAGCGCCCGCACCGTCTGGATCTACAACAAGCGCGCCGCAGGCCGCGTGACGGCGGTCTCGCCCTCGGCCAGCGCTCCGACCTCTGTGACCGTGGCCGGCGTCACCTACGCCATCGCTTCGCCCTCTGTGGCCTATCAGCTGTCCTCCCTGTCCGGCGGCGGCGTGGGCCAGGTGGTCACTCTGCTGCTGGGCATGAACGATGCAGCTGTCTCCGTCCTCACCGGCGACGCGGCAGACGCTGTGTTCTACGGCGTGGTCCAGTCCTCATCCCGCACCCTTGTGGAGACGAACAGCGCTGAGGTGCAGCAGGCTGTCTCGGTCATGTGTACCGACGGCACCGCCCGCACCGTCAATGTGGACAATAAGCTCAATTTCCCGGCCGGCAAGCTGGTGGAGATCAGCGTGGGCGGTGACGGCGAAAGCGTCCAGTCCATCTCGCCCCGCTCGACCAGCGGCACCGTCAGCGCCGACGGCACCGCGCTGGGCGACACCCCGTTTGCAGACAACGTGCAGATCATTGATACGACGTCGGAGGGTGTGGCTGGGGCAGTTCGCCCCAGCCGCCTATCGGGGGTAACTCTGAGTGAAAGCGACATTCGCTACTACACCACCAATTCTGCGGGCCAAATCGACCGGGTCATCCTCGACGATGTGACCGGTGACCTGTGGGAGTACGCTGCGCTGGATTCTGTCCGCCGCCTGACGGACGAAGCCGCCAAGAAGATCGACAAAAAAATCAGCGACAAGGCACAGGACGCCGCAAGAGAGGCTGCAGGCCTCCCCGCTGGGACCACCACGACCACCACCAAGGTAGCCAAGACCGATGAGGAGACCTTCCAGGATGTGAAGAACATCCTTGTTCCCAGCACCAGCGATGTGCTCTACGGCCTCATCGATGGCAGTGTCGTCAGCTCTACCTGGAACACCCTTACCGGCAAGACGGACCAGCTGTTCAGCTATGTGCTCCGCCGCACCGGCGACAGCGTGGGCGGTACGCTGGGCGACTTCCTCAACTATCTGGGCGAGGGTGCGACCTATGTCTGCTACTCTGGCGGCAAACAGGTGGCCTACAGCACCGCCACCAAGTACCCCGTTATCGCAGGCGGTATCGCCATCGGCCGTTCTGCCGACGGCAAGGCCATCAACCGGATGCTCCAGCTCTCGCCGGTAGTCATCGATAAGCTGGGCGCAGCTTCGGTCATGAGCGGCGACAAGCGCTATGAGACCGCCGACGATATGCAGGTGTATCTGTGGTCGAACGGCCAGTATTTCGCCACCTCGCTGCCCAAGATCAACACCGAGGATTATAAGCTCATCGGCTGGTACGACAACTTCGGCTGCTCCGGCGGAAAGAAGATCCGGATCCTTGTGGCCGTCAAGACGAACTGAGCCTGAAATTTTCCAATCACAGAACAGCAGCCTCGCGGCAGATGAAGCGGGGCTGCTGTTTTATTCTCCTATTTGCCACACGCCCTATTTCGTGTTACAATAAAAACTAGAAAAATTGCGGAAAAAGGAGGTGCGGCAATGATACGCATTGCTCTGGTCGAGGACGAGGCAGAGGTGCGGGCGCAGCTTCAGGGCTATGTGCAGCGGCACACCCGGCAGTACGGCACCGAGTTCGCGGTGACGGAGTTCGCTGACGGCATGGAGCTGCTGGATGATTACCGCCCGGTGTACGACATCCTGTTTCTGGACGTGGAGATGAAGCATCTGGACGGTATGGAGACGGCCCGGCGGGTGCGGGAGCTGGACAAGGACGTCATCATCGTTTTTATCACGAATATGGCGCAGTACGCCATCGGCGGGTACGCCGTGGGCGCACTGGACTATGTGCTCAAGCCGGTGCCTTATTTTGCGTTTTCGCAGCAGCTGCGCAAGGCCGAAGAACAGCTGCGCCGCCGCGCACGGCATTATCTGGCCCTGCCGGTGGAGGGCGGGATGCGGCGGCTGGATTCGTCCCTCATCTATTATCTGGAAAGCGAGGGACACCGCGTCCATTTTTATACCGAAGAGGGCGATTTCGTGGCGGCAGGCACCCTGAAAGCCTTTGAGGAAAAGCTGGCCGAGCGGCCCTTTGCCCGCTGCAACAGCGGCTACCTTGTCAATCTGGCACAGGTGAAGAGCGTGCAGCAGGGGATGGTGCAGGTGGGACCCTACGAATTGCAGGTCAGCCGCCCCCGGCGGAAAGCCTTCCTCGCGGCGCTGGCCGACCACATCGGGGGTGGGGACGCATGACGGCACTGCCCAACATCCCGCGCCTGTATACGGCGCTGGCCGAGTGTCTGGCCGTGGGCATCTACGCCCTGCCGCTGGGCATCCGCTTCGGCAAAACGGCCACCATCGCTGCCAGTGCGGCATGGGCGCTGGCCCTGAGTGCTTTTTTGCAGGCCACGGGCAGCGTCCCGCTGGCGTGGTGGATCCCCTGCATGGCGGCAGCTGTGGGGATACAGTATTTATACCTCTGGGTCACCCGCACCATCTCCCTGCTGGAAGCGGGCTATGTCTGCGCCCGGGCCTTCGTTCTGGCAGAGCTGGCGGCCAGCGCCGAGTGGCAGCTGCACTGCTTCCTCTGGCCCCAGCGCAGCGGGGCCGACGGCCTGTCACTGCTGCTTCTGGTGGTGGTCTACGGCGGCGTTTTCGGCTGCATCTGGGTGCTGGAGCATAAGCACAAAAGTCCCAAGGGCCATATCGTCATCAGCGGAAAAGCGGCCCTCGTGGCCGTCGTCATGGCGGCGATGGTCTTCGCGGTGAGCAACCTGCTGTTCTTGGGCGACTGCGAGGTGGACATGAGCGTCTACTACATCCGCACGCTGGTGGACATCTGCGGCGTGCTCATCCTGACGGTCCAGCACGAACAGCTGCGGGAGGCGGCGCTCCACAGTGAGCTTGCCGCCATGGACGAGGTGCTCCACCGCCAGTACGAGCAGTACAAGCGGAGCAAGGAGGGCATCCGGCTCATCAACAGCCGCTATCATGAGCTGAAGATTCAAATCGCGGACATCCGCGCCGAGCGCGACCGGGCCAAGCAGGACGCGGCTCTGGCCCGGATGGAGAGCGGCCTCCGGCAGTATGAGGCCGAGAACAAGACCGGCAACCCGGTATTGGATACCCTATTGACCGCCAAAAGCATGGACTGCCAGCAGCGCGGCATCAACATGACCAGCGTGGCCGACGGCAGCCAGCTGGGCTTTCTGAGCACGCGGGAGCTGTGTACCCTCGTGGGTGCGCCGCTGGACAACGCCATCGAGAGCGTGCTGACCGAGCCCGACCCCGAAAAGCGTCTGCTGCGGGTGGCCATCTACAACCAGAGCGGCTGCGTGATGCTCCGCTTCGAGAACTACTGCGCCCAGCCCGTGGAGATGGGCGCGGACGGTCTGCCCGTCCACAACGCCCACGGCGGCTACGACCTGCAAGGCGTACAGACGGCCGCCCAGCGCCACGACGGCACCATGACTCTTCATTGGGCCGACGGCTGGTTCACCCTGCGGATCTTGCTGCCGGTCCCATCGTGAGAAACCTCTCCGTCATCGCGTAGCGATGACGGAGAGGTTTTGTTATTCTGCACAATAAAACCGCTCTCAAAATTGTGGATTAGCACAATAAAATTTGAAACCAAATTGAAACTTCTGCAAAACATGCCTCCAAAATGACAGATTGTGAAGATGTTTGTGAATTTTCTTTGAATCCATTTATAATAGTGGCAATGCTCCGGGAGCTGTACCCGGAAAATATGGATTCAGAATAAGGAGGAAGAAAATTATGTTGTCCATCAATATGGATGATGTAATGCAGGTAGTTTCGAACATTCAGAACTATCTGATTGCATTCGGCGTCGTCCTCGTACTCGCGCTCCTCGTGATGTTCGCGGTGCGGAAGATGCCCAAAGCGAAAAAGAAGATGATCCGTGCGCAGTCCGGCCTCGCCATTCTGCTGGCGCTGGCGATTGTCGTCAACCTCATCTGCACCGGCCCCATGTCCACCATGCTGGACCTGGTCTCCGGCGAAGGTTCCATCAGTGAGGAGACTTCCGCAGAGGCCACCGAGCTGGTCAATGAGATCACCCAGGAAGGCATCGTTCTGGCTCAGAACGATGACAACATCCTGCCTGTGGCTTCTGGCTCCAAGCTGAACGTCTTCGGCTGGGCTTCCACCAGCCCCTGCTATGGCGGCACCGGTTCCGGCGCTCTGAACGACGCTTATCCTGTCACCGACCTGCTCACCGGTCTGCATGATGCAGGCATCGAGACCAACGACGAGCTGAGCAAGTTCTACACCGATTACTGCTCCACCCGCCCCACCGTTGGTATGTCCAAGCAGGACTGGACTCTGCCCGAGCCGAATGTCAGCCTGTACACCGACGAGATGATGGCAAACGCCAAGGCATATTCTGACACCGCTATGGTCGTCATCACCCGCGTCGGCGGTGAGGGCGCAGACCTTCCCACCGATATGTCTGCTGTCGTGGACGGCAGCTGGATCCGCCGTGTGGCTGAGTATCGCGGCAGTGAAAAGGGTGCCGGCTACTACAACGGCACTTACGATGACACCCTGAACGAGGGCAATGACTGGGATAAGGGCGACCACTTCCTGCAGCTGTCCAACCGCGAGGAAGAGCTCATCGACCTCGTCACTTCCAACTTCGACAACGTCATCGTCGTTTACAACGGCGCAAACGCTTTCGAGATGGACTGGGTCAAGAACTACCCCCAGATCAAGGGCGTCCTGCTCTGCCCCGGCACCGGTCAGTCCGGCTTTGAGGGCTTTGGCCGCGTGGTTGCCGGTGAGGTCAACCCCTCCGGCCGTACCGCTGACACCTATGCTGCTGACCTGACCGCTTCTCCGTGGTGGAACAACTTCGGCGACTTCAAGTACACCAATACTTCCGAGTTCAATTCCAACGCAAGTATGTTCGACCCCGAGGGTACCACTCCCTCCTTCGTCAACTACGTTGAGGGCATCTACGTCGGCTACAAGTTCTATGAGACTGCCGCCGATGAGGGCCTCATCGACTACGACAAGGAAGTTGTCTATCCCTTCGGCTACGGCCTGAGCTACACCACCTTCACCCAGAAGATGAGCGACATCACCAGCGACGGCAGCAGCCTGAAGTTCTCTGTCACCGTCACCAATACCGGCTCTGCTGCCGGCAAGGATGTCGTGGAGATCTATAATGATCCTCCGTACACCAACGGCGGCATTGAGAAGGCTTCCGCAAACCTGCTGGACTTCGCCAAGACCAGCGAGCTTGCCCCCGGCGAGAGCGAGACCATCGACTTCACCATCCCGGTCGAGGATCTGGCTTCCTACGATTACAAGAACAACGGCTGCTATGTGCTGGAGGCTGGCGATTACATCATCAGCACCAACGCTGACTCCCACAATGTTCTGGATTCCAAGACCTACACTGTCGCCTCCGACATCGTTTACAACGAGTCCAACAAGCGCGAGAGCGACGAGGTCGTGGCGACCAACCAGTTCGATTTCGCCGAGGGCGAGATCACCTATCTGTCCCGTGCGGACGGTTTTGCAAACTATGCTGAGGCCACTGCCGCTCCTGCTGATTACAACATGAGCGATGAGGTCAAGGCTGTCTTCGACAACGCACACACCTACACTGAGGTCAACTACGAGAAGGACGATGATGCCAACGCAGAGGACATCACCACCGGCGCAAAGAACGGCCTCAAGCTGGCTGACCTGCGCGGCGTGGATTACAACGATTCCAAGTGGGATGACCTGCTGGATGAGATGAGCATCGACGACCTGCAGCAGACCATCGGCTTCGGCGGCTATCAGACTGCAGCTGTGGACAGCATCGGCAAGGTGCGCACCAACGACTGTGACGGCCCTGCGTCCATCAACAACAACTTCACCGGCGTCGGCTCTGTCGGTTTCCCGGCTGCTACCCTCATCGGCATGACCTGGAGCAAAGATCTGGCACACGACTTCGGCGACAGCATCGGCAAGATGGCCAACGAGATGAACACGTCCGGCTGGTATGGCCCGGCAATGAACATCCACCGCACCGCTTTTGCAGGCCGTAACTTCGAGTACTACTCGGAGGACGGTGTCCTGTCCGGTGCTATGGCCGCAAACGCCATCGCAGGCGCACAGGAGCACGGCGTCTACGCTTACATGAAGCACTTCGCCCTGAACGATCAGGAAGGCAACCGTACTTCTATGCTGGCTACCTGGTCCAACGAGCAGGCTATCCGCGAGATCTACCTCAAGCCCTTCGAGATGTCTGTCAAGGATGCTGACTGCCACGCTGTCATGTCTTCCTTCAACTACATCGGCAGCCGCTGGGCTGGCGGCTGCAAGGAGCTGCTGCAGAACGTCCTGCGCGGTGAGTGGGGCTTCCTCGGCTTCGTCGAGACCGACTACTTCGGTGTCTACGGCTACATGACCGCTGATCAGGGCGTCCGCAACGGCAGCGACCTGATGCTCTGCACCACCGGCAACGATTACAACAATGTGACCGTTCTGACCAACAGCAGCAAGCAGGCAATGCGCACCTCTGCCAAGAACATCCTCTACACCGTGGTCAACAGCCGCGCTTATGAGGCTGAGAACCTGAACCCCGGCATGGCAAAGTGGAAGGTCATCCTGATCGGCGCTGACGTCGTAGCCGCGCTGCTCATCGTTGGCCTGGAGTACACCGCCATCAAGAACTACAAGAAGCGCAAGGAAGAAGAGGAAGAAGTCTAAACCGAACTCTCTCTCCATGCAGCACCTGAACTGAACCAACGGCAAAGGCCCGCTGCACCAGACAGCGGGCCTTTGCCCTGCTCAGGATAAAATGAGGAAAATGCGATGAAGCGTACCGACATCATCCAGAAACTGAACTTAGAGCAAAAATGTGCTCTGCTCTCGGGCGAGACTGTCTTTACCACCCGCGCTCTGCCGGGAAAGGGCATCCCGGCCATCACCCTTTCGGACGGCCCCAACGGTGTCCGCAAGCAGGCCGGCGCCGCCGACCATCTGGGCCTCAACCCCAGCGTTCCGGCAACCTGCTTCCCGACCTCTTCCGCCACTGCGTGCAGCTGGGATGAGAAGCTGGGCGAAGCCGTGGGCGAGGCACTGGGCGAGGAAGCCGCTGCACAGGAAGTGGCTGTCCTGCTCGGCCCCGGCCTGAACATCCAGCGCAGCCCCCTCTGCGGCCGCGACTTCGAGTATTTCTCGGAAGACCCCATCCTCGCGGGCAGGATGGCCGCTGCCTATGTGCGCGGCATCCAGAAAAACGGCATCTCTGCCTGCCCCAAGCACTTTGCGGTCAACAGTCAGGAGCTGCGCCGCATGGCCAGCGACTCGGTGCTCGATGAGCGCACCCTGCGGGAGCTGTATCTGACCGGTTTCGAGATCGTGGTGAAAGAGGCAAAGCCCAAGACCATCATGACCTCCTACAACCTCATCAACGGCACCTACGCCAACGAGAATGCCCACCTGCTGCAGGACATTCTGCGGAAGGACTGGGGCTTCGACGGGGCCGTCGTCACCGACTGGGGCGGCTCCAATGACCACGCCCTCGGCGTGAAGAACGGCTCCACCCTCGAAATGCCCTGTCCCGGCGGCGACTCCATCCGGGAGCTGATGAAGGCCGTACAGGACGGCAAAATTTCCGAGGCCGACGTGGACGCCCGCCTCGACGAGATGCTGGAACTGGTGTTCTCCACCCACGCTGCGGTGGAAAAAGCGCCCCGCACCTTCGACGCTGCCGCGCACCATAAGCTTGCCCGCCGCGCGGCCGCAGAGAGCATCGTCCTGCTCAGGAACGAGGGCGGCATCCTGCCGCTCAAGCCCAATGAGAAGCTGGCCGTCATCGGCGACTTTGCCGAGACGCCCCGCTATCAGGGCGCAGGCTCCAGCGCCGTCAACGCCCTGCAGGTGGACACCCTGCTGGACAGCATCAAGGCCGACGACAGCGGCATCACCTTCGTGGGCTATGCCTCCGGTTTCGAGCGTCAGGGTGCAGCTGACGCCGAGAAGCTGGAAGAGGCTGTGGCCCTCGCAAAGAAGGCGGACACCGTTCTGCTCTGCCTCGGCCTCGATGAGCTGCGGGAGAGCGAAGGCCTCGACCGCTCTGACATGAAGCTGGCCGAGAATCAGCAGCAGCTTCTGGCCGCTGTGGCTGCCGTCAACCCGAACGTCGTCGTTCTGCTGAGCGCCGGTGCGCCGGTAGAGACGCCGTGGGTCGGCCAGTGCAGGGCGCTGGTCTACGGCGCACTGGGCGGACAGGCAGGCGCAGGCGCGGCCGCAGACATCCTCACCGGCAAGCTCTGCCCCTGCGGCAAGCTGTCCCAGACCTGGGCGCAGGCTCACGACGACACCCCCGCCAAGGCGAACTTCGGCGGCGAGGGCCGGAACGTGGAGTACCGCGAGGGCCTGTATGTGGGCTACCGGTATTATCAGACCGCCGGTGTGCCGGTGGCGTTCCCCTTCGGCTACGGCCTGAGCTACACCACCTTCGAGTACAGTGATCTGAAGGCAGACGAGAAGGGCGTGACCCTTACTGTCACCAACACCGGCAGCTGTGCCGGCGCCGAGATCGTCCAGCTCTACGTCGCAAAGCAGGACGCAAAAATCTTCCGCCCGGCGCAGGAGCTGAAGGGCTTTGCAAAGGTCTTCCTCGCCCCCGGCGAGAGCAGGACGGTGAGCATCGCTCTGGACGACAAGGCGTTCCGCTACTGGAACGTCAAGACTGACCGCTGGGAAGTCGAAGGCGGAAGCTATCAGCTCCGCGTGGGTGCATCCAGCGCGGACATCCGCCTGACGGCGGAAGTCTCCGTCAAGGGGACCAACGCTCCCGACCCCTACGAGGGTCTCGACCTGCTCCACTACGTCTCCGGTCAGATCACCTATGTGACCGACGCCGAGTTCGAGACTCTGCTGGGCCACCCGATCCCGGAGGATGTCGTCCGCATCGACCGGAACATGACGCTGGGCGAGATGGACCATGGCCGCAGTCCGCTGGGCTGGGTGGCACAGAAGGTGCTGCGCTACCGTCTGGACAGCAGCTTTGCAAAAGGCACCCCCGACCTGAACACCGTGTTCCAGTATAATATGCCGCTGCGCGCGCTGGCCAAGATGACCAACGGCATGGTGAGCATGGGCATGGTAGACGGCCTCGTCTGGGAGCTGAAAGGCTTCTGGCTCGTGGGCATCCTCCGGGTCATCTATGAGTTCGTCAAGAATCTCATCCTGAACAGCCAGATGGAAAACCGGCTCAAAAACAGCTGAAAGGAATAAGGTCATGAATTTCTGGAATAACTTTGCCGCAAAGCATCCGGCCGCGGCCAAATGGGTGCGGGAGGGCGGACTGTTCGTCATCGTGTCCAACCTCATCACCGTGTTCAAATACCTGCTTTTGCAGTTCCTGCCCAAGGCGTTTGCAAGCCTGCCGGTGGTGGACTTCGGCTGGCCGGGCATCGACATCACCCTGTTCGGCGAGACCTTCAAGTGGAACATCCTCGGCTACGATGCCGCCCACGGCGGCCTGCCCTACTTCTGCGCCTACATGATCGCCATGGTCATCGGCGAGTGCATCAACTTCCCCATCCAGCGCAATTTTGTGTTCCGCAGCAAGGGCAATCTGGCAAAACAGATCGGCTGGTATGTGCTGGCCTTCTGCATCATCACCTGCATCGTCAACTCCATCAACTGCATCTGGGTGGCTGTGGCCGGTCTGCTGGTGCCTGATTTCATCTACAACATCGGCACCACGGTGCTCAACGGCGGCATCTCGATGGTCATCTTCTTCTTCGTGAACAAGATCATCTTCCCCGAAGGCGAAGCCGCAAAATAATCTGTCATCTTCTTTATTTTCATCATTTTCTTCATCCGAGCCAACAGGCCGTCCTTCTCCAGAGGACGGCCTGTTGGCATATTGAGCGGTTTTGGACGCTGCAAAGGACGAAATTTCGGTCATAGGGTAAGAATCTGCCCAAGGGTCTTGCACTTTGATGCTTTACTGTGGTAAAATCATGCCATGCTTTTATCATAGAGGAAAAAGCACCAAAGGGGGAACGTGTATGAGTGAGATCTGTATCATCGTCACCATCGTCGTCTATCTTGCGGCCATGCTGCTGGTGGGTTTCGCCTATAGCAAGACCAACAACGACAGCGCCGACTTCTACCTCGGCGGCCGGAAGATGGGGCCGCTGGTCACGGCCATGAGTGCCGAGGCCAGCGATATGTCCAGTTGGCTGCTGATGGGTATGCCGGGTCTGGCCTATCTGACAGGCATTGCCTCGCCGGGCTGGACGGCCATCGGCCTTGCGCTGGGTACCTGGCTCAACTGGCTCATCGTGGCCCGGCGGCTCCGCCGCTATTCGGCCAACCTCGACGCCATCACGGTACCGCAGTTCCTGTCGCTTCGCTTCCATGACCAGCGCAACCTGCTGAACGCTCTGGGCGCGGTCATCATCATCGTCTTTTTCGTGCCGTATACGGCCTCGGGCTTTGCGGCCTGCGGCAAGCTGTTCCACAGCCTCTTCGGCGTAGATTACATGGCGGCAATGCTGGTGTCGGCCCTCGTCATCGTGGGCTATACCATTCTGGGCGGCTTCCGCGCCGTCACCACCACCGACCTTATCCAGTCGATGGTCATGTCGCTGGCCCTCATCGCGGTGCTGGGCTACGGCATCGTTGTGGCCGGCGGCTGGGGTGCTGTGGTGGAGAACGCCCAGAGCCTTTCCGGCTACCTGACCATGACGGCCAGCCACGACGCTGTGACCGGCGGGGCCACGTCCTACAGCCTGCTGGACATCGTCTCCACCATGGCGTGGGGTCTCGGCTACTTCGGTATGCCCCACATCCTGCTCCGCTTCATGGCCATCGAGGACGAGAAGAAGCTGGTGCTCAGCCGCCGCATTGCCACCGTCTGGGTGGTCATCGCCATGGCGGCGTCCATCGTCATCGGCATGGTGGGCCTCGGCATGACCAGGGTCGGTGCGCTGGAATTCCTCAGCGGCTCGTCCAGTGAGACCCTTATCGTCCGCATCGCCAGCCTCATCAGCCAGCACGGTGTGCTGGCGGCAGTCCTCGCCGGACTCATCCTTGCAGGCATCCTGGCGGCTACGATGTCCACGGCGGACAGCCAGATGCTGGCCGCGGCGTCCAGCGTGTCCCAGAACATTTTGCAGGAGTTCGGCCACCTCAAACTGAGCGAGAAGCAGAGCCTCTTCGCAGCCCGCCTGACCATCATCTGCGTCAGCGTGGTGGGCGTGGTGCTGGCCCGCGACCCGGATTCCAGCGTCTTCGGCATCGTCAGCTTCGCGTGGGCCGGTTTCGGCGGCTCCTTCGGCGCTGTCGTCCTCTGCGCCCTGTTCTGGAAGCGCTGCAACTGGCAGGGCGCGCTGGCCGGTATGCTCTGCGGCGGCCTGATGGTCTTCGTCTGGAAGTACATCGTCAGCCCGCTGGGCGGCGTCTTCGGCATCTATGAGCTTCTGCCCGCCTTCCTCGTCTCGCTGGCCGTCTGCGTGGTGGTCAGCCTCGTGACCCCGGCTCCCACGGAAGATATTCTGGCCGAGTTCGACGCGGCGAAATAACCGGTAAAAACAAGAGGAGGGCCTGTGCTGAAACCCGGCACAGGCTCTCCTTTTATGCTTGTGTGACGCTTCCGTGCTCCACCCGGTATACCTTGTCAAACTGTTTCATGAACGCCCCCGAGACGTCGTGGGTGATGGCCACCACCATGCAGGGGAGAGCGAGCAGATTTTCCATGACCTGTCCGCTGGTGTCGGGGTCGAGGCTGGCGGTGATCTCGTCGGCGATGATGAGGTCGTACCGGCGAAGCGCCAGCCGTGCGATGCCGATGCGCTGGCGCTGCCCGCCCGAGAGATTCTTGCCGTTCTCGCTGATGAGGGTGTCGAGGCCGTCGGGCAGGGTGCTCACCCAGTCGGTGAGGCCCGCCATCCCGATGGCGTGGGAAAGCTGAGCCTCGGGGAAGTCCGCGCCGAGGCAGATGTTGCTGCGGAGGGTGTCATTGAAGAGATAGGTTGTCTGGGCAATGTAACCTACCCGCTGGTAGAGGCTCTGACGGTCGATGTCCCGCAGCTGCTGGCCGTTGAAGAGGATGCTGCCGGTATAGTCTGGGTAGTACTGGAACAGCAGCTTTGCCAGTGTAGACTTGCCGCAGCCGCTCTCGCCGACCAGGCCGAGTGTTTCGCCGCGATTGAGCGTCAGCGACACGCCATCGACCGCCTTTACATGGCCGACGACCTGATGAAATGCACCCTTCACGATGGGATAATATTTCTGCACATCCTGCAATTCGAGGATCACATCAGCCATTGTCAGTCGCCTCCTTGTAATTCCAGCAGCGGACCTGATGGCCCGGCTCCACCTCGACCGCCCGCGGCACCTGCCGGCAGGCTTCAGTCGCGTATTCACATCGGCTGGCAAACTCGCAGCCCGCCGGGCGGTCCACCAGACTGGGTGTGCTGCCCTTGATGCTGTAAAGCCGGTCTTTTTTCATGCCAAGCACCGGGACCGCCTTTAAAAGGCCCTGCGTATATGGATGCGCCGGAGATTTCATGACCTGCCGGATGCTTCCGTATTCCACAATCCGGCCCATATACATAACAGCAATATCATCCGCCATCTCCGCCACCAGCCCCATGTTGTGCGTGATCATCATGATGGATGTCCCATGCTCACGCTGCAGCTTCTTCATCAGCGCAATAATCTGCGCCTGGATCGTAACGTCAAGCGCCGTGGTCGGTTCATCTGCGATCAGAATCCGCGGATTGCAGGCCATGGCGATTGCAATCATGACGCGCTGCTTCATGCCGCCGGAAAACTGATGCGGATAATCGCCCAGCCGCTCCGCGGCGGACGGGATCTCCAGATCCTCCAGCAGCTTCCGGGCCCGGTCGAGCGCCTCCCGCTTCGTTACTTTCTCGTGTTCCCGAATATTTTCCGCAATCTGATCGCCGATGGGATAAACCGGGTTCAATGAGGACATCGGGTCCTGGAAAATCATAGAGATTTCCTTGCCGCGGATCTGCCGCATCTGATTGCCGGTCCGGCGCAGCTTCTGGATTTCGATCTTCTCACCGGTCGCCCGGGTATAGGTGATTGAGCCTTCTGTGATCCGGCCGTATTTCGGCAGCAGCTGCATGATCGAATGTGCCGTCACGCTCTTACCGCAGCCGCTCTCTCCGACAACGCCAAGCACGCGCCCGGCTTTCAGAGAAAAGCTGACGCCGCTTACAGCCTCCAGCGGGACATTGTCGACCAGAAAGCCGGTATGCAGATTTTCCACCTGCAGAATGATATCATCTTTCATATTTCCAGCCCTCCTGTCACTGATTGGGATCAAGCGCGTCACGCAGACCGTCGCCGATGATGTTGACACTCAGAACGAACAAGCTGATTGCGATGCCAGGCGCAAGCCAGAGCCACGGATAGGCCTGCACAACATCCAGCGCCTTGGCAGCGTTAAAAATATTGCCCCAAGTCGGTGTACTTGACGGAACGCCAAGCCCCAGAAAGCTCAGTGCACTTTCCTGCAGCACATAGCCAGC
>OLQC01001846.1_pt1 | contig 15699 bp, 17 predicted proteins | sample 1672471 | NCBI WGS metagenome assembly OLQC01 (sample SAMEA3136689, study PRJEB25190) | human gut metagenome | biome: human gut; feature: human-associated habitat; material: faeces | place: Austria | collected 2013
AGTGACTGACTACGAATCAGTAGGCCGGGGGTTCGAGTCCCTTCCATCGCACCAAGTAAAATCCCACGATTGACCGTTGAAAATGCGGTGTAAATCGTGGGATTTCTTGTTTTACAATGACCCTGAAACGGCTGGAATGTGCCTTGTTTGTGCCTTGCGGCTCAAAAAATGCCTTGCCGTGTGCCTTATGTCAGTGGTTCGGCCGAGTGGGCCGTGTTGCTGGACTTCTGAACACGAGTTTATAAAAATCACTATATTCATTTTGAAAATCTTTGAAAAATTACAGAAAATTCGTGTGGAATTGCCTTGACGAGTAAACTTGTTTCCGTTATCCTAAGGACAGGAGGTGCTATCTATGATTTTGAAGTCGTTGACGGTAGGCGGGTTTAAGAATGTGAAATCTACCAGACTGAATTTTACAAACAGGACCCTTGCAGTGATTTCGCCCAATAATTATGGAAAAAGCAATCTGTTGGAAGCACTGGATTTTGCAACAGATTTTATTTCTGCGGGTGTGAAACAGCGTACAATGATGATGGCTTGGGTTGATGGAATCCCTATTGCCAGAAATTTAGATAGTTCGCCGTTTCAATTTGATATGGAATTTGAATTGCCCGAACAGAAAGAATATAGATTTGTTCACTATGGATTTACATTCTCATGGTATCGTGATGATAAAACAGGTCAAAAAATTTTGGATGAACGGTTGGAAATGCGTCCGACAGAAAGTGTGCGCTATTCATCTTATTTGAAACGACCGTCTAATCAATACCGAAAGGGTAAGTCTACAGGCGTATTTCGTAACCTCACGCTAGAACCAAATGTATTAGCAATAGATGTACTTTCTTCAATCGAAGATTTGGAGTATACTCCTATCATACAGGCAATTCGAGCTTTTGAATATCGCGTATGTGACACATTGGATGTCAAAGAACGCTTTCAGCCAACACCTATTAGATTAGCTGATGATGACGACAAGCATATTCGTTTTGATGATGAGGATATTCCACGAGCACTTCATCAACTTAAAGAGATGTATCCGGATCAATATTATCAATTTGAAGATGCGGTATACTCCCTGTTCCCTGATTTTTCGTCCATTGATATACAGGCGCATGAGCTGAATTTAGTTGAAGGCAAAAATATGCGGCTGATTTACTCTAATGCACCTGACGAAAAAGCTGAAGACATTCCGGCAGTGCCTTTTCATCTAAAAGATAAAGTGTATCGAGTCACAATTCGAAGTGACGCGCTCAACCAGCCGGTTAGTCTTGCTTCCATGTCTACCGGAACAAAGCGGATTTTCTGGCTGTTGACAAATATTTTTATTGCGAGCTGTAATAATGTTTCCTGTATTGGAATCGAAGAATTAGAAACGAGTATTCATCCTAAAATGCTAAAAGATTTATTGAATATTGTTTCTGAAGCATTGGAAAATACTTGCCTTGTGATTTCTAGCCATTCGCCGTATTTGGTGCAATACCTCAAACCCAAACAGATTTATGCAGGTACTATGCAAGAACTTGGCGTTGCACAATTTCGAGGAATTGCGCCGGCTAAAGAGAAAAAGCTCTTAAATGCAGCACGCTCTTATGGTTTATCTGTTGGAGAGTATTTGTTTGAGCTGATGTCGGGTGAAAGTTCTTCTTTTAGAACCCTGCAGAATTATTTGGAGGGCTTCTAATGGAAAATGCTTATGAAAGTGGCTTTGCGTTTATCCTAGAAGGAGCAACAGAACTGGCTTTTTATGATAGTTTACTGCACTTTTTTGCGCAGAAACACACGGAATGTTCGCTAGAAGTGCAAGAGGATTCAGAAACATTTGAAACATTTTATCTTGTACGCGGGCCATTTGGTGTACGAATTATTCGAATGAATGCAGTTGGAACGATTACCCAGATTCATAATTCTGCCAGCTGGTTTCAAAATACTTGCGTTCATGCAAAAGGAAAATCGATACCGTGGACGGTTTTTCTTTGCTATGACACAGATTCTTATAGTGCTGATGTGACTAAGTTCCATGAAGACGATTGGGCAAATTTTCGTAAAATGATAAAAGGCCGAAGTGGTGCAAAGAAAATCATTGACTTGGCCGTTAGTGCGGATATAGAAGATGTGTTTTTGCTGGATTTACATGGAATTAGCTGCTTTATGGGACTGGATACAGACTTGACACAAGAAGACATTCCCTGTGGTCGAAAGGGTAGCGCTAGAATAAAGCAACTATTTATTAAGCAACGTCAGTTAGGCCGTACACAAGCTGTTTACCATAAAGGAGAACGTGCCAAAGGATTGATAGAGTCATTAGATATGCAAAAGATTTTGGATAGTGGTATTTTGCCGTTTCAATGGGTAGAAGAAATCTTTAAGACAGAATGAGTTGAACTTTTGAGGCCCGAAAAGTTGAACTCGTTGATTCAAATGGCTGCTTTAGACACTGTTTTTGAAAATGAGTTGAACCTAAAAGTCGATTTCATTATTTTAATACGCTCAATGAACGTAGAAAACAGAAAGCCTTAACAGCTAATATAAAAGTCAAGCTCGTATATGAATGGCTGTTATACAATCCTCTCAAGGAAAAACGGTTGGCCTCTCAACGATGCGCATTAGGTCGGGTTATAAAGCCAGAGGACGGAACAGGCAGCCGTCACTCATCGTTTGGAGATGCAGGAAGAGTCACCCTGCCTGGCACTAGGTCGTTGCAGAGATGCAGCGGCCTTTTTGTTTTGCACCACGCAACGTAGGCTCGCCGGGGCCGTCAGAGCACAGATAGAATCTGTGATAGGAAAATACCAACAGACAAAAGCTCTCAGACGCGCGTTGTCGCGGTCTGGGGGCTTTGTGCTGTTTATGAATGGCTGACCATTTTGCCGATGGTGGCAAGATGGTATGTTTTCGTGGCGGCACGAAGATGTACGCAAGTGAAAAGCATTTTGTTGAGGTCAACAAAATGGTCACAGCTGAAGTGCTGCGCCCGCCAGAGCGGTTTTGTGCCTGTTTACCGCCTGTTTGATAGCAAAAAAGCCTGTCCGGTGTAGCCGGGCGGGCTCTTGTGCTATATGGGGTTCAGTACCCTTTCAGGATATTCAGTGCATCCAGCGTCTTTGCTGTGTCAAGCAGTTCAGCTTGTGACTTGTCAATAGCTTCAATGATGCTCCACAGAAGCGTGTAGTACATGGGCAGTTCATGCCAGAGGGCTTCCAAATCGTACTTGCTGCAATCGGCTTCCCGATTGAGTTCATCCACCTTGCCGCGTGTAGTCATCCAGCTGTCCATGATAAAGAGAAGGTTCTTCAGGTCGGCCAGACGCCCAATCGTGGTTCCCACGTTCAGCGCTTCCACCTGCTTTGCTGTCAGGATCATTGTCTTGCCCCCCCTTCAGGCTTTGATAATGCCGCTTGCGAATATCCAAACCAGCCGCACCTTGTCCGGTGATGCCTTCTTCAGACGTTCGTTGATAGCGTCAACCGTGTTTGTCTTCTGGTCGCCCAGGTTGCCAAAGAACAGGGCGTCCACGCTGGTATCAAGCAGCGCCGCCAGCGTCTTGGCCTCGCAAAGCCGGAACTCGACTTCTCCGTTCAGCTTCCGGGTCAGCGTGTTGTTGGTGATTTGCAGCGCCCTTGCCACGCTCTCCAACTTCAAACCGCGTTCCTTAATCATTGGTCGAATGTCGTTCATACCTCAACTCTCCTATCTGGGGCTGGATCGTGCCCCGCTCTACCCGGCGGGCTTCCATCTTCCCGCCGGGAATCCTCTGATTGTGTTACTGGACTTCCAGCGGCTTCACCTGCGATGCACCAAAGAACGATGCCCGGTATGTCTGGCCGTCTCCCCTGCTGCTGTGGATCAGAACCGCCTGAAACAAGGCCTTTGCGCCGTGCTCTACCATGTACCCGGCGGCCTTCCAGCCTGCCCAAGTGTTCACCGGCTCGGTGATCCCGGCGGTCTGCTGGGCTTCCTCGATGCGCTGGGCGTTGACCGGGGCAGCCTTTGCGCTGTTCCATGCCCGGTGCAGGGCTTCGGCAAAGCTGCTCACGCCCTTGCGGTACAGCTTCCATGCCTTGTGCATGATCTCTGAAAGATTGTACTTCATTTTAAGACCTCCGCTTTACTTTGCGGGTCAGCCTTGTTATAATGGGCTTGACCCTGTTGTGGGTTTGGCGTGGTGTGTAGTTGGTAGCTGGCACCGCGCCATTTTCTTTTATACAGCTTATCAGGAAGTGGGTTACTGTCTTAGCTGGCGTTCTGCTCTTGCGCTCCCGGTACATCCTTCGCCCCTTGCCTTCCGGTCGTGCTTCCCTTGCTGTGTCTTTATTATAGCACATTAACGTGCCTATATCTATTGACAAACCGCACAACGTTAACGTTCAAAAATTATTTATATTGTACACGTTGACGTGCCGTGTTCTTTGTGGTATAATCACCATAAAGAGGTGATAAAATGCCTATCAGTGAAGCAAAGAAAAAGTCGAACGCAGCTTATAACCGCCGTCAGGACAATATCATGCTGCGCCCGACCAAAGAGGACGGCGCACGCATTCGCAAGGCTGCTGCAGACGCCGGCAAGAGTGTCCAGCGTTTTTGCCTTGATCTTGTCCTACCCCATTGCCCGGAAGTGGCAGATGTGCTTACAGAGGACACCGCCGGGGAAGTAGAAAAGAGTGAGGTGTAATCATGGCCAATACCTGTCCTGTCTGCGGTGGCAAGCTGGGTCTGCTGAACCGCGAGAAAAGCGCTGATGGCCTAATCTGCGCCGGATGTAGCAGTTTCTTCTTTTCAAAACTTGGATTCCGGGCTGCAAAGCAACCGACAGATGTTCTTGTGGCTTACTGGGCTACACTGGAAAACCGCCGCAAAACATTTAAAGAGACCGATTCCATCTTTGACCGCGATGCACTCTTTGTCTCTATCGATAAGGTCAACCGGCTGTTTTACTTTGGACACCGCAGTGGTGATAAAGGCCCACGCATGATCTACAGCTTTGATGAAGTTGCCGGTTACGAATCTGACGCGCCAGACGATCTGACGGTGACAGAAACCAAAGGCGGCATTGGCCGGGCCGTAATCGGTGCAGCCGTTGCCGGTTCTGTGGGCGCGATTGTAGGTGCTGCTACCGCAAAAACTGAAACCCACAAAGCCTACAGCAAAGAAAACATCTCTATTCGCTTCGTCCTTCCTCTTGGGGAAAGCAACTTGCCGACAACGGTTTATCCCGGCGGCACAACTGATTTTCTCAGAAGCTGTAAAGCTGGCGCTGAGAGACCGCAGGTCGCCACCTCGGCTGCGTCCAGCGCAGCTGATGAACTTTTGAAGTTTAAGCAACTGCTGGATATGGGAGCCATTACGGAAGAAGAGTACAACGCCAAGAAAGCCCAGCTGCTGGGCTTGTGATGTCAGGAAGGAATGCCTATGGACAAATTGTATAATCGACCGACTACACTAAACAGCCCGCCGGGGCTGCCAGAGCGCGGATAGAGCCGCCGCAAGGAATTTACCAATAAGCAACAAGAAAAGCCCTCAGACGCGCGCTGTCGCGGTCTGGGGGCTTTGTCATGCAGCGATTTTGTTGAAGGCAGCAGAATCGTGTAGCTGAAGTGCTGCGCCCGGCGGGTACTGCACGTTCAAAGGGTTTGGGATGCTGCCCAACAAGTCCTTGCAAGGCAAGGGGCTTTGTACATACAAAGACACTGCTTGCAGCGCCTATGGTGGTACCACGGCGCACTGCTTGCTGTGGTTTGGCGCTTCTTTTTTATAGCTGCCGGAAAATCCGGAAAATTTTGCAGACACGATATGCGCGGGAGCGGGTGGCACTTTTATCCTGACGCTTCGGCTTTTTCCGAAGCGTGTAAGACACGATATGCGCGGGAGCGGGTGGCACTTTACCACCGCTGAATCACCGCTTTACCACGGCTTTACCACGGCTTCACAGTTTGCATGGAAACACTGCACTTCCACCTGTTTTCCACCTGTTCGACACTGTCCAGCGCGCCCGGCGGGGTGCAGATCAGACGATGGCAGAGATCCCGTACAGTTCGACCAGTTCACGCATACGCTCCTCGCTTTTCTTCAGCTGCTCGTCCCAGTATTCTGCGGTGCGTTCTTCCACGCTGCCGTGACTGTTCCATGCGTTCCAGCCAGTGCCGTGCCACGCTCTGGTGGTGACTACATCATCATGCCAGCGCTGGATAGAGGACAGGCCGGACAGCTTCCGGCAAGCTTTCCACTCTATTTGCCGTATCCGCTCCCGCTGCACTCCAAGTTCTTCCCCGATGGCCTGCAAGGTCTGACCATCATAATACCGGCGGCGCAAAACATCCGCTTCACGCTCGGTCAAATGCTGGCTCATGGCAGTTTCAAGGGCTGTGTGCAACTCCTCAGTGTAAACACCATTCTCTGCCTGCTGAAACGCCTGTGTAGCCGCCGGGTCTTCGATGGTCTCCCCTTTGGTGCTGCTGCCCTCGTCCGATTCATCAAAACGAACGTCAAGGCTGTCGCATTCGTTCAGAGGATTGGAAGACACGGCAACACGTCTGCCGTCCTCGGTTGCAACTACTCGCGCGTGCTCCCCGCAGGTGGCGGTGCGAATCTGCTTCAGTAGCGCAAAATTCAGATACGTTGTGAAACTGCCCTGTTCTGCGCTGTAGTGCGTGGCAGCATAGCTAACAGCAAAATATCCCTCCTGTGTCAGGTCTTCAAAGGTAAGGCCTGCGTTGTCTGCAACAGGCTTGTTCTTCTCGTACCATTTCCACAGCTGCCGCCGTACAAAGCCCTTGTTGACCTCCCACAGCTGTCCCAGAGCAAAGGTATTCCCGGCGGCTGCCAGAGCAGCAAGGGCTGCGTTTGTGGCCTGTTGGTCTGTCTGCTTTGGCCGATTCTGTTCCATTGCTGCATCCTTCCTTTTTCGTGTGCATTGTTCACAATGAGAGTTTATGGACACGATACGCGGGCGCGCGTGACCGTGTGAACGAATTACGCACCCCGTCTTTTTTAGTGCGCACAAACGCGCACATTGACGATCTCTTTTTTATGCCGCACAAATCCGCACATTCATGGGCAGTAGGTGGCGATTCACCACCTACCTATTACTCAGTTTTGAGTAATATCCAAAACTGCGAAAATACCTATTTTCCGCCGCTTCACCGCCGCTAGGCGGTTTTGGATATTTTGTCCAATAGCTTTTTGAGCACCCCGGCGGCGTATAGATCGGTCTAAAACTGGATACATCTCCCCAAAATTGGGGATGTCTGTTTTCTGGGAAAGCCCAATTTTGGGCTGTCCTTTTCGTGGCGGAAAAATCCGCTGCCAGTTGACGGCGGAAAATTCCGCGCTCTTTTGTCTCAAGATGTTTTTCTCAAAAATCGGAAAAACCGCCGGGCTATCAAAGCTGAATTTTCAGCGCTGATCTAGGATGTGCGCTATTTTGCGCATATCTGTCTGTGCAGACTTTTACACAATTTTGTGTGATAGGGGTATCGCTCTTTTTTGAGCGATAGGGTCGTAACCAAATTACGGCCCCGGCTTGTTTTGACGGGTGCCATTTTGGGCATTTGTGAAATAGTGTCGCAAACCGCGACAGTATTCTCTGCCGGGGTGTCACCAGAACAGTGACCCCCAATTGGCCCAGTCACCGAAACAGTGACCAAAGTCAGATATGCACCGCCGGGCTTCGTTGGAATTAACAACACCCCCTGGTGCGCTCAAAAATGAGCAGACCCCGCACAGCCGAAAAATCGGCCCTGACCATCACCCTGAATCAGGAAAGTGGTTTTGAACACGGTCATTTTTGACCGCGTTGCACGGTGGACAAAATTGTCTGCCGTCTGCTTTCCAAATCTGGAAAGCGAGAACGTCCGCTCAAAATCGAGCATCCAATATTGGTTGCGCAAAAATGTTCGACCAATAACCATAGGCTGTAAAGGCTTTCTCTGAGGGTGTATCATTTGGTACGGGGCCGCTTCCGTCTGTCCATTTTTGGACACACCCTTTCCAATCCGCTCAAATTTGCGCCGGTTCATTGGTGGCACAAAATTGTCCTGCCAATTCCGGAAATGTAGCTGAAGTCCGATTTATGTCTCTATTATATCACGCTTGGCTACATAGAAAAAGCGAATGGCAGTTTGTTTTCTATGCTGTGTCTGAGCGGAAAATATCCCGTAACACTGTTGAGATGCTCTAGGTCTCCCCAAAACTGGGGACACCCCCGGCGGATATGCAGCGGCTTGGAAATCAGCGCGCAAACCTGCGCTGTGATCTTTGGCAGCCTGATTTTCGGCCACCAGATGAAGGTTCCAAAACGGAACGGGGTCTAGGGCTATCGTGAAACGCAATACCCCGCCGGGCTGGACTGCCATTTGGGCAGAGGGGGAACGATTCGTTCACCCCTTGCAAGGGTGCCTTGCTTTGGGGCACCCTATGCTCTGAAATAGGACAGTGGGGTGGTGTTACCTACCCACTGATGGAAAATCACCTGCACAGGTATACGGTGAAACGCCGTAGCCCTAAGAGGGGGTAAAACGCCGCCCCCTTGCGGATGATTCACTGTCGGCAGGCGGTATATCGTGTTTCACGAGGTACCGGTATGCCCATTTTTAGGCATACCCACTTGTGGGGACGGAGATCAAAAATGTACGCCGTGAGTTTTTCCGAAAAACCGGAAGAACCATCGCAACATGCTGCGACGCTGCCACTTCTGGCAACATTTTTTCGTCCACAAGTGGTCGAATAGGAAGGTGCATCGGTTTTCGCCACTCGTGACGAAGGATTTTCCCAACAAGCTGGGAAACATGCACAGACGTGTGCACGTCATCGACACTTGTGTCGATGCTTCCCCATAAAGCGGGTAAAAATCGCTTACTAAAATTTAAGTAGCCAATATTCGGCAGTCGTGCCGAAAGATGCGCTCAAAATTGAGCATATCTTCCTCCACTCGTGGGGGAAAGTTGCTTTTGCTGGATGGGGTAACGTTTTGCTACCCCATCCCGGCAGACCCCCTCATGTTTCACGACCCCGACACAGAAAAAAGCCGCTGCCACACAGAGCGACAACGGCCTTATGTACCCGCCGGGCTGGAATTTATGGACACGATACACGCGCGCGTAGCCGTGTATACAAATTCCTCTCCGTTTTCTAAAAATTCAGATTTCGACCGGCGGTTCAAGCAGCGTCTGACCGTCGCACTGTTTCAAAACAGCGTCAGCAGCGCGCACTTTTTCAGTGATCGCCCGCGCCCTGGCTGCTTCACGCTCTCTGAAGCGCTTAATCTCTGCGCGGCCCTTCTCGCCGTCAGACGGACGGAAATAGCCGCCGGGCGGCTCCGAAGTGTATAACGTCATCAGACCTTGCGCCAACTCACGGGAAGCCTGCGCGCGACGCTCTCGCGGTGTAATGCCAAGCAAGTGGTCAATCTCGCTGCCGGGTATCGCATTTTCCTCGCCTTGCGGTAAAATATCAAAAATTTTCACGGTTTGCCCCTCCATTCTGGCTTTTGTTGTGGTAAAATGGAGAGCGGGAAGGGCGTTGCAATTCTTTCCCGCTCTGAGCTGCTCTGTGTGCTGGTAACACGCAGGGCGGCTTTTTCGTTTTTACGGTTCATCGCTTTGTATCTCCACTTGGGCCGTATGGCAGCAGCATGTGGTAGACCATCTGTAGCACTTTCACAGGAATGCTTTGCCCGTGCTGCAAAATGGATAGAATACTGGCAATGTAGAGTGCTCCTTCTGCATCGTAGTGGTACGGCTCCCGGCGGCGCGGTCGGTTTGGATTGTGTTTCATGGTTTCACCTTCTTTCCAGTTCGCTTGTAACAGCGAGAAACCGCTGGCGGGTTTTATCGAAGGTCAAGGGAACTTCACCCACGCGGCCCTCTTTGTTCTTGGCAAGGATGGCTTGATACTCTTCCTTGTCAGCAGACAGGAGTAAAATTGCGTCTGCATCCTGTTCCAGCTGCCCGGATTCTTTCAGATCCGCGGTGGACGGTGCAGCGTGCGCCGCGTTACGGTTCAGCTGAGCCAGCGCAATCACAAGAATGCCGGTGCCCTGTGCCAGTTCGTGCAAATCCATTGAAAGCTGCGTCACGGCAGTATAGCGATCTTTTGCGCCAGCCTGCCGGAGTAGCTGCAAATAGTCGATAAAAACGACCTGTGCTTTCATTCGCTGGGCCTGTGCCTTGATCCATGCCGCACCCTTGCCGGATGCGGAACGGATGAACAGTGGTAGCTTGTGCAGTTCTGCGAGATCGTCAAGGCTAAACTGCGGAACGGTCTTGGCTTTTACATCGGCCAGAGGAATCGCCAGACGGTTCGCAATGATGCGGGCGGTCAGGGTGTCCGGGTCGGTTTCAAGACTGAAATAGCACACCCGGAAGCCCCGCCGGGCTTGCTCACAGGCCATTTGCAGGGACAGGGCGGTTTTACCGGCAGACGGTCGGCCGCCGATGATGAACAAATTGCCCGGGGCAAGATGCAGGTGCTTGTCCAGCACCGGGATGCCGCTGGGAATGTACTGCGGCGTTTCGTCCAGCCTGCGGACGTAGTCATCTATCAACGTCCCGATAGGTCGAAAATCATCTTCTTCCCGGTCAAGGGTCAGGGCTTCGCCCATTTTGCTGTACAGGTCGGGCAGGTCTGCAAAGGTGGTCAGATTGCTTGCTGCCTGAATGGACAGTTCCTGAAATCGTGTCAGGGCGGCCTGTTCCTGAATAAGCCGCGTCCATTCTTCCACGCGGTCGCGGGTTATGGCGATATACTCGCCCTCGCACTCCTGCACACATGCCAGAATAGCGGCTTTTTGCTCCGGGTAGCGGGCACAGGCTGCCACTGCATCCAGTTCGCCCTTTGTGTTCCAAAGACCGGACAGCGCCGCAAACACCGGCTGAAGGTCTGCCGGGAAGTGTTCGATCTCCAGATCCGGCAGCGCGTAGGGGGCAAGATCGGGCTTGATCAGCAGCGCGCCGAGCAGTACTTTGTGGATGTTCATGTCAACACCTCAAACTTCCTTTCCTGCGGCTGTTCGGGCTTCTTCCGGGCTTCCCGGCGGGCTTTTACATCTCCCAGAGTGCGAACCCCGTCCGCCTGCCAGCCTTTCAAAACGCCGTCAACGTATCGCCACCTGCGCACGTTGCTCTCGGCAGCCTCATCAATCGCGGCATGGATGATCTCTGCCGGGTAGACTTCCCGCCAGCATTGCAGCTTGTTTAGTGCAGAGCGTGGAAACACACCTATCACTTCCTGAAAGTGCTGCACGATTTCGGCAAGGTCGGAATCTGTGCGCGAACCGGTGGCAGTGGTGGCAGTATCTACGACTACTCTATTCTTCTCTATACTATACTGGGTTTCCATTTGGTTGCTATTTGGTATACCAACGGTTGACCGTTGGCTGTCACTTTCTAAAACATAACGTTTGTTCGCTGTTTCCGTGAGCATTGAAAGCTCGTTTTGGAAAGTGGTTGGTTTATAGCGGTCACCGCGAAGATAATTGTTGACCTTCCAGTCACTTATCACGATAACACCAGATCGGAACGTGATGATGTACCCGCTTTCTGCAAGTGTTTTCAAGTCATTCTCACTACACCCGGTGACCCGCATAATAGAGCGCGGATTTGACACAAACCCATCATCGTCACCTCTCATAGCAAGGTGGAAATACAGGGCCTGTGCGGTCAGCGGCATTTCCAGAAAAGTATCCGTTTCGGTTACATCAATAGAAAACATCCTTTTGTTCGCCATTCTTTACCTCGCTACCCGGCGGATGCCTTCTGCGGTCTGGCTGCTTTCCGCCGGGTCTCCCTGTTCAAAGTACCGGGCCAGACTGTCCAGATTGACAAGCCACATGTGCCCGGCGTTCACATACCGGATTTTACCCGTCTTGCACAGCCGACGGATGTAGGCCGGTGACAGGCCGTAGATTTCAGCGGCCTTCTTGACGGTTCCCATGTTGGGATAACGGATGGTAGCACCCATTTTTCAACCCCCTTTAGGTCATTTGTTGAACTATCGTTTTTGGTGTGTCAGCAGTAAAGCACAAAACGAAAAACTTTGCAATACCGCAGAAATTTGATTGAAAGTTGATGCTATGCAGCTTTGTTGGAAGTAAGTCCTTTGCGTCAAAATCCATCTAGTGTCGTCTAGTGATATCCAGTGTCATGCTTTGCAATGGATTACCTTGTTTTGCAATAGATTTACAGAGGGATGCCCACCTGATTTATGGATAAATGCTGCTGATTTTGCATATCAAAAAGCAATGATGAAATATGTTACTCTTTCTAGTGAATTCTTCTCACCACATTCCGGAGTAAAGATGGGTTGTGCGGTAGGAACCTTACTTAGATGGCTCCTTCTCTTGATCGGCGTTCTGCTGCATTTGCTCGGCTTTGCGCTTCCAGTAACGCTGATTATATTCTCGTACCTTGTCTTTGTTGGCTGCTCTCCACGCATTGGCGTACGCTCGGCGTGCCTTTTTTGCGTTTTCATCCATAGAAAATTCTCCTCTCTACGAAAATTCAAGTAAATTTACTTTTTCTTATTGAATGTTTAATTTACTTGTGATATGCTTAGTATAAGCGAAAGAGAAAATAAAATCAACATATTTTTAAAAATGTTATTTTTATTTGCAAACGAGGTGCAACAATGGCAAAAACAAAGAAATCATTTGACTACAAAGATCCTTTTCCAAAGCGATTCCGCAAACTAATTGAAAAGAAAGGAGCTACTTTGGATGAGCTGGCAGCAGAATTTAAGACAACGCGCCAGACCGTGAGTAACTGGCAAAATGGAGCGACAGTTCCTGACGCTATAAGTATCTGTGAAATTGCCAGATATTTTGATGTGACAACGGATTATCTTATGGGACTAACAAACTCAATGTCATCAGAAATCACCATGAGAATGATTACCGATACTATTGGATTGTCGGATGATGCTGTAAACGCACTCTATAAAAGAAAACGTTTTAATGATGAATGTAACAAAGCTCATTTTGCTAAATATTCAACGGAAGACCCAAGTGCGATAAAATACCGGAATGAATGTGGTATTGTTTCAAAAATAATTTCAGATGGTACGATATTTGAACTCGCAGGGATAATTCGGGAAGCTTTTGAAATAAATCAAATATTAAAAGGGCAAACAGAAGTTTTTGCTTCTGAGGCAGATGTTGAAAAAATAGTGGCACAAAGATATAATGATGATTTCTTAAGGCGACTGGCTCCGCTTTTTTACAGCTACGGTTATGATTATCATGTAGACCTTGCCTTTACGTTTGACTGTATGGATGAAGAGTCTATGGATATTGACTATACAGCATTAGCTGAAAAAGAGTTTGAAAGTTTTAAGGAATCTCATGCGCGTTTTACAGATGCCGAGTTTATAAGAGAACTATATTTTACGAAGAAACGATATAAAGAAGATTTGTCATACAGAAAATATAAAAGTTGCGCTATTGTCCAGGATTTTGTTGGACGGTTTTTGAATAAGCAGCAAATTCCAGATGATTCCTATATATTCAAAGATTTTATTGAGCGGGATAAAGATGAAGAATCAAGGGATACTGATACAAGCTGTAAGACGGATGAAAATTGAAACCGGTAAGGGAGGGGTGACAGATGGCGAAGATCGTAAAGCGGATGAAGAAGGACGGTACCTGCTCCTACTGCATCCGGGTCTCCAATGGCTATGATCGGCAGGGCCGTCAGGTGCTGGTAAACCGCACCTTCACTCCCCCGCCGGGCTTGACCGGGAAAAAGCTGGAAAAAGAACTGCAGCGGCAGGCGGATGCCTTTGAACAGGAAGTGCACAGCGGCATTTCGCTGGATGCGTCCATGAAGCTGGATGACCTGATAGAAAAGTGGTTCACCGAGTACGCAGACCGCCAGCTGAAGCCCAAGACGGCCACTGAGTACAGAAAGCTGGTGCCGAGGGTGTCGGCGGCTCTGGGTCACATGAAGGTCAACCAGATACGCCCGGCGCACCTCATGGCGTTCTATGCGAACTTGTCAGAGGGTGGAGTGCGTCAAGATTCCACCTATACGGCAACGGCTGCGCTGCTGAAGCTGTTGCCGAAAGGCCAGCGGGCAAGGATCCGGGAAGCCGCCGGGGTGGGTGAGGAAACCATGCGGGGGCTGTGCAGCGGCAAGCCGGTCAGCCATAAGACCGCCGAGAAGGTGGCCGATGCCGCCGGGCTGCCCCTGTCCAAAGCCTTTACCGAGAAGGTCAGGGCGGGCGGTAAGCTGGGCGGCAACACGCAGCTGCACTATCACCGCTTCTTGTCCAGCGTGTTTGAAAAGGCGGTCAAGTGGCAGCTGATCGATGAAAACCCTTGTCGGCGCACAGAAGCCCCCAAAGCGGCAGAAATCGAAGTGGAAGCATTGCAGGAAGAGGACGTTGCAAAGCTGCTGGAAGCCCTGCAGGACGCGCCAGCACAGTACAGCGTTATCACACAGCTGGCCTTGCTCACAGGTGCCCGCCGGGGCGAGATATGCGCCCTGCGCTGGTCGGACATTGACCTTGACGCGGGTGTGATCTCCATCAACAGGACAGTGCAGAACATCGCCGGGCGCGGTACGGTGTTCACGGCACCCAAGACAAAACGCTCCCGGCGGTGCATCAAGATAGGCCCGGAGTGTGTGCAGTTGCTGCGGGAGTACCGCCAGCACCAGAAGGCCGAACGGTTCAAGGTCGGCTCTGAGTGGGTGCGCCGGGTGGAGATCGAGAACGGCAAGACGGTGGACAATGACCTGTTGTTCACCCGCTGGAATGGTCAGCCGTTCGACCCCAATGCGGTTACGAGCTGGTTTCCGGGCTTTTTGGCCGCCCATGATCTCCCGGCGGTGCACTTCCACAGCCTGCGCCACACCAACGCCAGCTTGCTGATAGCTGCCCATGTGCCGGTTACAACGGTTTCGGGCAGACTTGGCCACGCAAAGACCAGCACCACCACGGACATTTACGCCGGGTTCATCCGTTCCAGCGATGCGGCGGCAGCGGACGCGCTGACGGACGTTTTTAGCCGTATCAAGGAAAAGACCCACGCATAACGAAAGACGGCTCACAGGGGCATTTCTGCCGCCCTCGTGAGCCGTCTGCTTTTTGCTTTTTTCATTGTGTCCGTTTTATGGGATGGTATGCCCTTTGGAAAGTGCCTTAAAAGTGCCTTGTTTTACAGAAATAAAGAGAAACGAAGATGCACGAACATGAATAAAAATAACGATGAATCTATATAAATAGCAACGACCAGAAACATGAAAAACCGTATAAAGACCCTCTACGAATCAGTAGGCCGGGGGTTCGAGTCCCTTCCATCGCACCAGAAAATGCCGTGAAATCGAAAGATTTCATGGCTTTTTTGTTTTTCTGGCAGGGGCTGCACACTTTTGCACATCTCCTGCACACTTTACAAAAAAGCCATGAATTCTTTGCATCGCTTGCACAGCGTGTATTTCGCTGCACAAAAAAGAGAATTTTACGCGAAGAGCACCCGCGTCAGCTCGCGGCGTTCCTCTGCGTCCATCTGCCGGATGGCTTCAAGGATCATTTTACCCGTGATTTTTGTTGCCACCGGCGTTTTGTTTTCCGGGGGTTCCTGCGGCTTTGCACCGGCCACATCCTGCGTGTAGAAGTCGGCTTCGATCTTCTCGGTCAACTCCAACCGGGGCTTGTCCTGCGTGTGGGCGTAGGTGTCCATCAGGACGGTGGCGGTTGCATGGCCGG
>OLQC01001847.1_pt1 | contig 15691 bp, 16 predicted proteins | sample 1672471 | NCBI WGS metagenome assembly OLQC01 (sample SAMEA3136689, study PRJEB25190) | human gut metagenome | biome: human gut; feature: human-associated habitat; material: faeces | place: Austria | collected 2013
TCATGGGGCGTATCCCATGCGGCCAGCAGGGGATTCGACAGATCGAGTTCGGGCAGCTGCGCTTTGGGAATCGAATTGTCGGCGCACCCGGCCGCCATCGCGGAAAAGGTCATGATGATAAATGCTTTTTTCATGTTATTGCAAATATTGGGTTAATTTTACGGATGAGGGCTATTCCTGCCGTACTTCGGGCTGAAGGGGCGCTTCGCCTTCGTCGTCGGGTTCCGGTTCGGGTTCGGGTTCGTCCCAGAGTCCGCGGCTGCGCAACATCGCCCGCTTGTCGGGATCGGCCCCGCGGAAGGCCCGGTAGAGCGTCATGCCGTCCTCGGAACCGCCGCGGGCGAGGATCTTGGTGCGGAAATCGGCGGCGATCTTCTTGTTGAACAGGTCGCCGCTCTCGCGAAATAAGAGAAAATCCCGCAAGTGTCGTATAGAACAGCACCCCATTCCTTAGTACAAGTATTTTATCGTACTTGTCTAACAAATGGGGTGCTGTTTACAGATCGGGAACCTGCGTCTTTCCGCTTCAAACGGAGAAAGAAGTCAGGATGCCTCGTCAAACTGGCTGTTGTAAAGCTCGGCGTAGAAGCCGCCGCGCTGCATGAGCTCTTCGTGCGTGCCGCTTTCGACCACGTCGCCGTCGCGCAGGACGAGGATCTTGTCCGCGTTTTTGATCGTGGACAGGCGGTGCGCGATCACAAAGCTGGTACGCCCCTTCGTGAGCTTGTCCATGGCCCGCTGGATCAAAACTTCCGTGCGGGTATCGACGGAGGAGGTCGCCTCATCGAGGATCAGCATGGGCGCATTTTGGAGCATAGCGCGGGCGATGGTGAGAAGCTGCTTCTGCCCGGCGGAAATGCCGGCGCTCTCGGAGAGCACCGTATCGAACCCCTGCGGCAGCGAATGGATGAGCTTATCGAGTCCGCACGCGCGGCAGACCGCTTCGAGCTGCTCATCGGTGATGCCCTCCATGTTGTACACAAGATTCTCCCGCACCGTTCCCTCAAAGAGCCAGGTGTCCTGCAAAACCATGCTGAAGAGACCGTGTACATCCTCCCGGCGCATTTCGGAGATGGGTACGCCGTCGATCGTTATGCTGCCGCTGTTGATCTCAAAGAACCGCATGAGAAGATTGACCATCGTGGTCTTGCCGGCACCGGTCGGGCCGACGATGGCGACCTTCTGTCCGGGGAGCACCTCGGCGGAAAAGTCCCGGATGATGATCTTGTCCGGGTCACTCGGATAGCTGAACCGGACATGGTCAAAGCAGACCCTGCCGCGCACATCGGTGAGCTTCGCGGTCTTTTCGTTCTCGTCGGGCATCTCCTCGCTTTCGAGAAAATCGAAGATGCGGTGCGCGGAGGCGGAGGCGGTCTGCATGTTCGTCATGCCCTGCGCCATCTGCGTCAGCGGCGAGGTGAAAAGCCGGACATACAGAATGAACGAGACGATCACGCCGAACTCGATCGTGCCGTTCATCGCGAGGATCGAGCCGAGAACGCACACCGCGACATAGGCGATGTTGCCGACAATGTTCATAAGCGGCTGCATCATGCCGGAGAGAAACTGCGATCTCCAGTTCGCGTCGTAAACGGCGGCGTTGAGCGTATCGAACTGCGCGCCGATCTTCCGCCCGGCGCGGCTGAGCCGCACGACTTCATGCCCGGAGTACATTTCCTCCACATACCCGTTCAGCGCGCCGAGACTTTTCTGCCGCGCGGCGAAATACCGCTGCGATCTGGACAGGATCAGCACCGTCAGCAGCATGCCGAGGATCGTCACGCCGATGGAAACGAGCGCGAGCCGCCACTCGGTGATGAACATCATAAGGAGACAGCCGACAAACTGCGTGGCCGCGCTGATGATCGTGGGCAGGCTGTTCGTGAGTCCCTGCTGCAGGGTGGAAACGTCGTTTGTGATGCGGCTGAGAATGTCGCCCTGCGAGGTCGTGCCGAAATACTTCTGCGGCACGCGGTTGATCTTGGCGGAAAGCTCGCCGCGCATGCGGTAGGACATTTTCAGCGTGACGACAGACATCGTGTAGTGCTGGATAAAGCTGAAAACTGCACTGAGCACATAGATGACAGCAAGGAAAATGCCGACCTTGGCGATCGCCGCGAGATCGATGTTTCCGGTGAGGCCGTCCGACATCAGCGTGGCGATCCGGCCGATCTGGTTCGGCCCGAGGATCGTCATCACCGCGCTGAGCGCGGCGAGGATCAGCGCCAGGATGATGACGCCCATGCTTGAGCACATATAGTCCGTAAGGTGCGGCACCGCGGAGCAGATGCCGTTTGCTTTATTGGTTCGCTTCATTTCCGTCCCTCCTTACGCGAGCTCCGCGGCGCTCAGCTGCGATGTTGCGATCTCGCGGTACACTTTGCAGAATTGCATAAGCTCGTCGTGCGTTCCCATGCCGGCGATCTCACCGCGGTCGAGAACGAGGATCTTTTCGGCGTGGCGGATCGTGCTGATGCGCTGGGCGACGATGATCTTCGTCACATCATGCAGCTCCCGGTTCAGACCCTCGCGCAGCTTCGCGTCCGTCCGGTAATCGAGCGCCGAGAACGAATCGTCAAAGACCAGGATTTCCGGCTTTCGCGCCAGCGCGCGGGCGATGGAAAGGCGCTGCTTCTGCCCGCCGGACACGTTGCGGCCGAGCTGCTCGATCTCGTAGTTCGTGCCCTCCGGCAGCTTATCCACAAACTCCTTTGCCTGCGAAAGCGCAATGGCGCTCTCAAGGTTTTCGCTGTCGCTTCCGGCGGCGCTCTCGCCGAAGAGTACGTTGTCGCGCACCGTTCCCGAGAAGAGAACGGCCTTCTGCGTGACATAGCCGAGCTTATCGTAGAGCGCATCGAAGGAATAGTCCTTCACGTTCACGCCGTCGATGAGCACCGCGCCCTCCGTCGCGTCGTAAAAGCGGGGGATGAGCTGGACGAGCGTTGTTTTGCCGCTGCCGGTCGCACCGATGATCGCGAGCGTTTCGCCGCGGTTTACCTTGAAATCAATGTTCGTCAGCGCGTCTCCGGAGGCGTGGGGGTAGCGGAACGAAACGTTTCGGAACTCCACCGTTCCGGTCTCCGCGCCGGTTTGGACGCTGCCCTCGCGGATGGAGGCTTTGCGGTCGAGCACCTCGTTGATGCGCTCCGCGGACACCTGCGCTTGCGGCAGCAGCATGAAGATCATGGCGAGCATCATGAACGACATGACGATATACGTCGCATACGTGCTGAATACGAGCACTTCGCTGAACATGGTAAGGCGCGCGGCCATGTCCGTTACGGCAATGCTGTTCACGAGCGCGGCGCCGACCCAGTAGATCGCAAGCGCCAGACCGTTCATTCCGAGCGACATCGACGGCTGCACCAGTGCGAACAGCTTCTGGTTTTTCATCTGGAGATCCATCATGCCGCGGCTGGGACCGTCAAACTTTTCGTTCTGGAACTCCTCCGCGTTGAAGGCGTGCACCACGTTGATGCCGGTCAGATTTTCGCGCGCCACGCGGTTGATCTTGTCCGTCATTTTCTGCACAAGACGGAAACGGGGAATGCAAGAGCCCATAATGAGCAGTAACGTTGTGAACAGCACGACGACGAACGCCGCGGTCACGGCGGAGAGCTCCCAGCTCTTGCCGAGAATCTTGATGATCGCCCACACCGCCATGATGGGGGCCTTGATCATCATCTGGAGGCCCATGGCGATGATCATCTGAATTTGGGTGATGTCGTTCGTCGTGCGGGTGATAAGGCTCGGAATGGAAAAGTCCTGCATTTCCTCGCTGCCGATGTCCATCACATGGCGGAAGAGCTTTTCGCGCACCGCAAAGCTGAATCCCGACGCGGTTTTTGCGGCGAGAAAGCCGCACGCGATCGCAAGCACCGCGCTTGCCGCCGTGCAGCCGAGCATTTTGAGACCGACGGCGGCAATGTCCGCCGTTGTGCCGGACGTTTTGATCAGCATCGTGAGCTCCGTCATATAGTCCGGCAGACGAAGATCAAAATAGATCTGCACCACGACGAACACCAGACAGAGCAGCGTCATCTCCTTTTCCTTCCGGCGCATATTCTTTATTAGTTTCAGCATCGTTATCTCCTGTTCTCCGGGAAAAGTCCGTTTTTGCGGATGTCCTCTATGTTGTCGCCTATTGCTGCCAGACAGCTGTGGAATACGGCAACATCCGCCTCCGACAGCCCGTCTACCAGCTTCTGCGCAAAGGCCTTTTGCAGCGCGCGTCCGCGCTCTATGATCTCCGCCGCCGCGTCCGTGCACACGAGCCGCGTTTTCCGGCGGTCGCCGGGGACCTCCCGGCGCGAGAGAAGCCCCTCGTTCACGAGCCGGTCCACGTGGACGGACACAATGCCGGATTTGAAGCCGCGGCACTGGCAGACCTCCTTCGCCGTGCCGCTTTCGGGATTGTTGGCGAAGAACATCAGAATATCGACCGCCATCGGCGGCAGGCCGGTATCCCGGCAGACCGGCTGCAATGCGGCATGGTATGCTTCAATAAACCGGTTCGCATTGCGGAACATCTGCGAAGCGGTGAAATTCTGCTCCGGCATAAAAACCTCCAAAAATAGAAGCTCTAATATTAGAATATTTGCAATTATAATCTGCCGTACCCCGAAAGTCAACCGGCGGAGCGTAAACAATTTATGAACGTCTTGCAGACTCTCATGCAAACAAAAAACCCCCGTGCAGGAAAACGGAGACCCTGCACAGGGGAGATCCACCACACGGAGGTGGGCGGATGGTATACTAAATCAGCCAGTACTTTGAAAGAAAGTAGCCGGGAATGACCACGATCAGGAAAAATGCCCAGCTGATAAGCGTAAAAACTTTCATAAACCTCCCGCCTTGCCCCGGGTAAGAGCGCACATAAAGCCTGTAATTGATGACCGAGGCGAGGGAACCGATGACGGAGCACAGACCTGCCGTATCCACACCGTACAGAAGAGCGGCCAGATTATCGGTAAAAGGGTAAAGGACAATGGAAGCCGGTACGTTGGAGATGATCTGGCTCAAACCGATCCCCCAGAAATACTCGTGGCCGGCAACGGCGTTGGTAAGAAAGTGCGAGATCGTCTTGTTCGCAGTGATCTGCGATGAAAAGACAAAGAAACAGAAGAAGGTGACCAGCAGAACATAGTCCGTTTTCCTCAGTACGGCGCGGTCAAAAAGCAGAATAACGGCGAAAACGATCCCGGCGGCAGCCAGCCAATACGGTGTTCGGGAGACGACCGTTGCAACAGTCAGCGCAAACAGCCCAACGTAGATAATTCTGTGCTTTTTCCGTTCCGGCTTCCATGCTTCTCCGGAGCTTCCGAGCAAAGAGATCCTTTCGTGAGGGTCCTTTCGGTACAGAAAGAAGATGAACCCGCCGAGAAGAATTGCGGAGGAGAGCCACAGCGGCAGCATATGAAGCATAAACTTTCCGGCGGAAATGCCGGACTGCTCAAACAGAAACAGGTTCTGCGGACTGCCAAAAGGGGTCAGCAAGGAACCGCGGATCGCCGCTATATTTTCCATTGAGATGACCGGCAGGATATACGGTTCTTTTTTTGCCGTGCGGAAGAGAAGGATCGTCAGCGGCACGAAAACGATCAGCGATACATCGTTCGTCACGAACATGGAGGAAAAGAACACACCGAAAATTAAAAAGAACGAGATCCCGACCATGGAAGTGATCTTTTCGGAAAACCTCAAAACCGGCTGAAAAATGTTTTCTTTTTTGAAGCCCTCCAGCACCGTCAGCATCATGAAAAGGATCGCCAGAGTGTGCCAGTCGATGCTCCTGAGCGTTTCAACGCCGGGTTTTGAAAGAAAGAGCGATAGACATGCCATCAAAACCGATATTGTGAGCATAAGCTCTTTTTTCAGCAGACAAAGTATCTTTCTCATAGTTGATCCGCCCGCTCCCATGATTTGTATGCAAAGAAAATGCCGGAGATCAAACCCGGCGCAGCGGGTTCGATTTGGAAAGGAAAAACAACACCATCGGTCGATCGGACACCGCTTGCGGCGGCGGATGACCTCATGGTGTTGTTTTGACGTGGTGGAGGCGAGGAGAGTTGAACTCCTGTCCGAAAACGCTTCAAAGGGAACTTCTCCGGGCGCAGACGCTTGTTTTGGGATTCCGCATCCCTGTTTCCCTCGTTACCGGCCAAACGTCAAGACGGCAAGTCGGGTAGCTTCATTATGCATGGCGCGCTCAAAGCTTTGCGCGCTCACGTCCGCCTCTCATCGACGCCCCGCTTCCGGGCCGAGGCACTCCCGGAGGGGACGGGTCACGGCTTAAGCCGCGGCCAGAGCAACGTTATCGTTGTTCTTTAATTTATAATTGCCCATTTTAAGGATGGTAGGCGCATCCGCCCGCTATTCCAATCTCCGCATCCCCGTCGAAACCGGTACGCCCCCATAGTTGCCGCCGTTTCTGCGGAAACGGCAGAGCCGCCTTCGGCGAGGCAACTTCAAGGGGGAACCATGTTCCCCCTTGAGGACCCCTTCTTTTTGGAATAAGGAATAAATTCGAATAAATTGCTCCTTATTCTTTGGGACAAGGAAGATTCAGAAAATCTTTTCCTGTATCTTTTTATCTTTTCTTCGGTTCGGGATATTCCTCGCCGAAGGTCTCCACGGTGACCTTTTTCATGACCTGCGGCTCCATGGGACGGTCGTTGCGGTCGGTGCGCGTGCCGGCGATCCGGTCAACGACCTCGATGCCCTCGGTGACGGCGCCGAACGCGGCGTACTGTCCGTCGAGATGCGGAGCGTCCTCATGCATGATGAAAAACTGGCTGCCGGCGCTGTTGGGGTACATGGAACGGGCCATGCTCAAAACGCCGCGCTTGTGCTTGAGATCGTTCTGGAAGCCGTTGCCGCGGAACTCGCCGTAAATGTGGTAGCCGGGGCCGCCCATGCCGGTGCCCTCCGGGTCGCCGCCCTGGATCATAAATCCGGGGATGACGCGGTGGAAGATCAGCCCGTCGTAAAAGCCCTTGTTGATGAGGGAGATGAAGTTGCGAACGCTCTCCGGCGCGATCTCGGGGTAAAGCTCGGCTTTGATAACGCCGCCGTTTTCCATTTCGATGGTCACAACAGGATTCATTCTTTGAAATTCCTTTCTTTCATGGCGCGGTCCATGTCCCGCTTTGCATTGCGCTCGGCGTCCGAATCGCGCTTGTCGTACAGCTTTTTGCCCTTGCAGAGACCGAGCTCCACCTTGACGCGGCTGTCCTTGAAGTACAGCGAGAGCGGCACGAGCGCCACGCCGTCCTGCGCCACGCGCTCGCCGAGCTTGCGGATCTCCCGCTTGTGCATCAGCAGCCGCCGGATGCGCACCGGGTCGCGGTTGAAGATGTTGCCCTTTTCGTAAGGGCTCACATGCATCCCGCGCACGAAAAGCTCGCCTTCCCGGATCGTGCAGTAGCTGTCCTTCAGATTCACCTGCCCGGCACGGATGGATTTTACCTCCGTTCCGAACAGCTCGATGCCCGCTTCAAAGCGCTCCAGCACAAAGTAGTCGTGGAACGCCTTGCGGTTGGAAGCGATCTCCTTGATCCCTTCTTTTTTCGGCATGGCCTTCCACCTCCTCCGCCTTGGCAGTAAAACTATTATATCATACCTGTCAAGAGCGAAAAAGAGAGAATTTCAGCGCCCGCGCGCAGCGAGCCGGGAGAGCACCTCGCGCGACAGGTAAACGCCGCTCGCCGGGCGCGCGAGCAGCAGGCTCTCCTCCCGCCCGGCGATGATCTCGATCTCCAGCACGCCCCAGTTTCTTCCGCCGAGCGCGGCGAAAACGAGCTTTTTGGCGTCCGAAAGGCCCGGGTGCCCCGGCACGCGCAGCGCGAGCGCCCGTTCGTTTTCTGCTTTGTTCTGCATAACAGCCTCCCCAAATCGCGGTTTTTCCCCATTATACGCCCCTCCGCCGCCGATAAACAGTGAAAAAAGCTGGAAAAGCCGGGAGAGACGTGGTAAAATACTTTGATACGAAAGAAAAAAAGGAGATCATCCATGGACTATACAGAGAAAAAGCTGCGCCGTCTCAATACCTATGAGGGGATCATCATCAACGTCGGTCTCGACCGCGTGAGCCTGCCGGACGGTTCGGAGGCGTTCCGCGAGATCGTGGAGCATCCGGGCGGGGCGTGCATTCTCCCGGTGGACGGCGAGGGCAATGCCTACTGCGTGCGTCAGTACCGCTATCCCATCGGCGAGCACCTGCTCGAAGCGCCCGCCGGCAAGCTCGAGCGCGGGGAAGACCCGCTCGTGTGCGCGGTGCGCGAGCTTGGCGAGGAGACCGGCTTCACTGCCGGACGCATCGTGCCGCTCGGCGCATATCATTCGTCCCCCGGCTTTTCGAGCGAGCGGCTGTATCTCTATCTTGCGCTCGACCTCTCCCGCGGCGAGGCGCATCCCGACGAGGGCGAGTTCCTTGATCTCGTAAAGCTCCCGTTTTCGGAGCTCCTCGCCATGGTAAAGCGCGGCGAGATCTCCGACGGCAAAACCGCCATCGCGGCGCTGCAGGCGGAGCACATCCTCGCCGGGGAGTAAGACTTGCGTTTTTCTCCGCGCTATGATAAAATTGCCGTGTATCTATGGGCAAAGGGTGACCCCGACCCCGGATGCGCGTCAGGAGGAGTCAACACTTGGAAAGATATAGAATCAGAGGCGGCAACCGTCTGCACGGCGAAGTGGAGATCAGCGGCGCGAAGAATGCGGCGGTAGCCATCATTCCGGCGGCGCTCATGGTAAACGGCAAATGCCGCATTGAAAACCTGCCCCAGATCAGCGATACCGAGGCGCTGCTGCTCATACTCGAATCGCTCGGCGCGAAGGTCGAGCAGATCGACCGCTCCACCGTGGAGATCGACGCGACGAACGCCACCTGGATGGGCGCGGACTATGACCGCATGCGCAAGATCCGCGCGTCGTACTATTTTGTCGGCTCGATGCTCGGCCGGTTCGGCATTGCCCGCACGACGATGCCGGGCGGCTGCAACTTCGGCGTCCGGCCGATCGACCAGCACGTCAAGGGCATGAACGCCCTCGGCGCGGAGGTCGATATTTCCGATTTCATCACCGCGCACGTCCCCGGCGGACGGCTGCGCGGCGCGAGCGTATATCTCGATAAGGTCTCCGTCGGCGCGACGATGAACATTATGATCGCCGCCGTGCTCGCCGAGGGACGCACGATCATCGAAAACGCGGCGCGCGAGCCGCACATCGTCGATCTTGCCAACTTCCTCAACTCCATGGGCGCGGACGTTCGCGGCGCCGGTACGGACACCATCAAGGTCAACGGCGTGGAGCAGCTCCACGGCGGCACCTACACCATCATCCCCGACCAGATCGAGGCCGGCACCTACATGGCCGCCACCGCCGCCGTCGGGGGAGAAGTCCTGATCAAAAACGTCATTCCCAAGCACCTTGACTGCATCACCGCGAAACTCCGCGAAATGGGCGTCACGGTGGAGGAATACGGCGAATCCGTCCTCGTCCGCTCGACGGGGCGTCTCCGCCGCGCCAACGTCAAGACCCAGCCGTACCCCGGCTTCCCGACCGATATGCAGCCGCAGATCGGCGTGGCGCTCGCGGTGGCGGAGGGGACGAGCGTCATCACCGAGGGCGTTTGGGATCACCGGTATAAATACATCAACGAGCTGCGCAAAATGGGCGCGGCCGTGACCGTGGACGGCCGCGTGGCGGTCGTTGAGGGCGTGGAAACGCTGCGCGGCGCCTCCGTGGACGCGTGCGACCTGCGCGCGGGCGCGGCGATGGTCATCGCGGGCCTCTGCGCCAGAGGAGTCACGCTCGTGGAGGATATCCAGTTCATCGAGCGCGGGTACGAAAACTTCGTCGGCAAGCTGCGTCTTCTCGGCGCGGACATCCGCATCATCGATGAGCCGGATGGCACGGAGCGGGGCACCGCCGCCGCGGGATGACTTTCGTTTCCTTTGCCAGCGGCTCGAGCGGCAACTGCTATCTTCTCACCGAGGGGCGCGCGGCGGTGCTTCTCGACACGGGCATTTCCCTGCGCCGCATCAAAACCGGCCTTGCGCGGCGAGCGCTCACGCCGGACGATCTTTCGGCCGTTCTCATCACGCACGAGCACTCCGACCATGTCGCCGGTCTGCCGATGCTGCTGAAGTATTATAAAAATGTGAAGGTCTATGCGCCGCAGACCGTCGCCCACGCGCTCGAGCGCGCCGCGGCGGGGCTGGAAGGGCGCATCGTTCCGATCCCGGTAGGGGAGAGCGTCGCGCTGAAGAATTTCACGCTCACCGCTTTTCCGACAATGCACGACACGCCCGAAAGCGTAGGATATGTTCTGACGGGGAAGGACGCCCGTTTCGGCGTCTGCACCGACACCGGCTGCGTGACGGCGGAGATGCTCGACGCGCTCGCCGGGTGCGACGCGGCGGTGATCGAGGCAAACCACGATGTCAATATGCTCCGCGCCGGGCGCTACCCCGTCTACCTCAAGCGCCGCATCCTGTCCGACCGCGGCCACCTCTCCAACGAGGCTTGCGCACAGCTTGCCTGCGATCTGGCAAAGACCGGGGTGCGCTCGCTCGTGCTTGGTCATCTGAGCCGGGAGAATAACCGCCCCGGCCTCGCGGAGCGGGCCGTGCGCGAAGCGCTTGACGGCGAGGGCTTTTCCGCGGTGACGCTGCGCGTCGCCCCGGCGGAGGGCGATCTGGAGCTGGAGGTAACGCCGTGCTGCGCGTCCAACTGATCTGCACCGGCAAGCTCAAGGAAAGCTTTTATGCCGCCGCGTGCGAGGAATACAACAAACGTCTGCAGCGCTACTGCTCGCCGGAGATCATCGAGCTTCCGGAGACCGGCGACATAAAGCGCGACGGCGCGGCGATGCTCGCGCGCATCGGCTCCGGCGCTTTCGTCGTCGCCATGTGCATCGAGGGAAAGAGCTGTTCCAGCGAGGAGCTGGCCTCGCTCATGGCGCAGTGCGCCGTGCAGGGGAAAAGCCGCGTGTGCTTTCTCATCGGCGGCTCGGACGGGCTGTCGGACGAGGTAAAGCGCGCCGCGGACGTCCGCCTTTCCATGTCGCGCATGACATTCCCGCACCATCTGGCGCGGGTCATGGTTCTGGAGCAGATTTACCGCGCCTTCAACATCAACGAGGGCGGGAAATATCATAAATAAAAACATGCGGGGCGACCCGCGGGGAGACATCATGGAAGAAACCGGAAAAGCATCGGCGGAGTGGGGGCGTCAGCTCCCCGGCGATCTTTACGAGCGCTGGCCCAAGGACGAAGCGGGCCAGCCGGAGCCGCCGGTGTATCTCTGCCACTGCAAGGGCATCGACATGGACGAGACGATGCTCGTCACGCGTCTGGAGGCGTTCGGCATCCCGTGCCTGCGCCAATACCCCAACGACGGACAATTCGGCAAGCTGATCCTCGGCATCAGCGGCTCGGGCGTTGATATTTTTGTTCCCGCCTCGGTGTGGGAGGACGCCTGCGAGCTGATCCGGGAGAGCGACGATGAAACGGAGGAAGAACAATGACCTGGCGGGAAACTTATGAAAAATGGCTCAACAGTCCGGCGCTGAGCGAAGAGGAATGGAAAGAGCTCGACGCCATCCGCGACGATCCCAAGGAGATCGAGGACCGCTTCTATGCGCCGCTCGTTTTCGGCACCGCCGGATTGCGCGGCATTATGGGTCTCGGCACGAACCGCATGAACATCCACGTCATCCGTCACGCGACGCAGGCGTTTGCCGAGCTGATCGTGGCCGAGGGCACGGAAGCGATGAAGCGCGGCGTGTGCGTCTGCCACGACTGCCGCAACAACGGCGTGGCGTTCGCCCGCGAAGCCGCCGCGATTATGGCCGCAAACGGCGTGCATGTGCGCATTTTTGAATCCCTGCGGCCCACGCCGGAGCTAAGCTTTGCCATCCGGCATTACGGCGCGGAGGCCGGCATCAACGTCACGGCCAGCCACAACCCCAAGGAGTACAACGGCTATAAGGTCTACTGGTCGGACGGCGCGCAGCTGCCGCCCCAGCACGCCGCGGCCATCGCAAAGGAATTAGAGCACATCGACATTTTCACCGGCGTCACGTCGATGGACTTTGACGAAGCCGTCAACAAGGGCCTCATCACGATGCTCGGTGAGGACTGTGACAAGCGCTTCATGGCAAATGTCATGAGTATGGTCAACGACTATGAGACCGTCAAAAAGGTCGCCGACGACTTCAAGCTCGTCTACACGCCCTTCCATGGCTGCGGCCACAAGCTCGTGCCCGAGGCGCTGACGCGTCTTGGCATCAAGCACCTTTTATGCGTACCCGAGCAGATGGTCATCGACGGCAATTTCCCGACCGTCGTGTCCCCGAACCCCGAGAATCCCGAGGGCTTCTACCTCGCCATTGACCTCGCCAAGAAGAACGACGTCGACTTCATCCTCGGCACCGACCCCGACAGCGACCGCGTCGGCATCATGGTGCGCAACAAGCAGGGCGAGTTCGAGCCTGTCACCGGCAACCAGACGGGCGTGCTGCTGCTCGACTATCTGATCGGTGCGATGAAGCGCGCGGGCAAGCTGCCCGCGAATGCCGCCGCGCTCAAGACTATCGTCACGACCGAGATGGCGCGCGCCGTGGCGGAGGCGAACGGCCTCGACTGCTACGACACGTTCACGGGCTTTAAGTTCATGGCCGAGAAGATGAATGAGCTTGAGGGCGCGGGCAAAAACACCGTCATCTTCTCCTACGAGGAGAGCTACGGCTACATGATCGGCCACTACGTGCGCGACAAGGACGCAGTCACGGCCTCGCTGCTGCTCACCGAAATGGCCGCGTGGTACTACTCCCAGGGCATGACGCTCTTCGACGCGCTCAACGCGCTCTTTGAAAAGTACGGCTGGGACGGTGAAAAGACGCACAACCTCGTCATGCCGGGCTTAGATGGTGCGGAGAAGATGGCCGCTCTTATGAAGTCCCTGCGCGAGACGCCGCCGAGCGAGATTGCGGGCGTCAAGGTCGCGACGTACAAGGATTATTCGGATGGCACCGCGCGCGACGCCGCAAGCGGCGAGGTCACGAAGATCGCGCTCTCGGGCTCGAACGTGCTGCGCTTTGAGCTCTGCGACGGCACGCACATCGTCGTGCGCCCGAGCGGCACCGAGCCGAAGATCAAGGTCTACATCCTCACCAAGGGCGCGGACGCGAGCGAACGCGACGCGAACCTTGTCAAATACTCCGCCTGGGTCAACACCCTCGCCTGATATTCCCCAATTCTACCAAAGCAGCAGAGGGCGGCGCGGATCACGCGCCGCCCTCATTCAATTTTAGCCGCACCGCGGCGAAAGGATGACGACACTTTATGACTCTGCTCGCACTCTACTGGTCCATTATGATCGCCTGCTACCTCCTGGCCTCGCGCCTGCGAAAGTACGCAGAAAAATTCAAATTCGTGGACAAGCTCATGTCGCTTTCCGTTTATGCGCTGGTGCTTTTGATGGGCCTGCGCATGGGCGCAGACGAGGAGGTCACGTCGAGCCTCGGCAGCATCGGCATTCAGGCGCTTTTTGTCACGGTGCTGACTGCTGCGGGCAGCATGCTCGGCGCGTTCGCCGTGCGAAAGCTGCTGCACATCGACCGCCACGCCCACCCCGCCGGTGCAGTCGTCAACGAAGCGGAGACTGTGCACGAAAAAGCCGACGTCTCGGGCGCGAAAATGTCTTTTATCATCCTGCTGATGGTCGTTGTCGGGATGCTGCTCGGCGATCTTGTCATCCGCCGCGTGTGCACCGACCTACCCGCCTTTCAGTCCCGCTCGGGCGACTATCTTGTAGTCGGTCTGTGTATCATGCTGGGGCTCATCGGCTTTTCCATGGGGCTGGACGGCAGCATTGCCCGCATTCTGCGCAACGCGGGGCTCGGCGTCATTTTAGTCCCCATCTTCGCCGTGCTCGGCACGTTGCTCGGCGGCGCGGTCTATGCCGCGCTCTCACCCATGACGCTGCGCGAGGGACTGGCCATCAGCGCAGGCTTCGGCTGGTACACGATGGCCCCGAGCGTCATCGCAAGCGCGGGGCACACGATGGCGAGCGCGGTCTCGTTTCTGCACAATGTGCTGCGCGAGATGCTCGGCATCATTCTGCTGCCCGTCATCGCGGGCAAGATCGGCTATATCGAGGCCATCACCATCCCTGGCACCGCCTCGACTGACGTATGCCTGCCGATCGTCGAGCAGGTGTGCAGCTCGGAAACGGTCGCCTACTCGTTCTGTACCGGCATGCTGATGTGCATCACCTCCGCAGCGCTGGTGCCGATCATCATCGGCGCGTAAAAAATCACCCCGCAATGCACGGAAGAAATCATAAAGGGGAGTTCTCTTGTGATAGAGGGCTCCCCTTTTCGCGTCTTTACACACGGTCAAGCAAGTGCGGTATCGGACGCTCACTGCACTGCCGGGCACTGCCGGCCTTCGTGGTCGATGGTATAGTCACAGGTGAGCAAGATCTTCGAAATCGGTACGATCTTATACCCCTCGGCGAGCAGGTAGTCGAGGATATCCGGCAGCGCCTCGGGCGTATGCTCGCCCGCATTGTGGAACAACACGATCGACCCGCTCTGCACCTTGCCCGTCACACGCTTCGTGATCTCACCCGCCGAGATGCCCTTCCAGTCGAGGGAATCCCCACTGGCAGCACTTGGAAACGCCTGTCGTGCCTCGCTTCATGGCCTCCGCTGACTGTCTTCTTTCCGCCTATTCATAGCCCACCGCTGAACATGCCCAGAATCAATTCCATATTAGTAAAGTGCACCAGACACACAGCAGGAACTGCTGCCGCAGAATTGCGGCAGCAGTTTTGTGAAATTCAATCTGCGTTTGCTCAAATCAGCCAAACAGGAGCATACCATTTTTTGATCGACCGGGATCATATCCGGCGGCATGCAGATCACGGCACCGGTTCCAATCTTCGTTTTCAGATGCGCTACTCCAGCCGAGATGCTGTCAGCATCTGGTTCTTTCTCAATAGGATTCAGCACGCTGAAATTCTTTGCGGCATCCTTTGTCGCAGAGTTTTTTTGATCTCTATCGGCGAAACGACACCATCCTGATAAATGATAAGGTCGATCTCCTTCTTGTTGCTGTCACGGTAGAAATATAGCGGCGGCTGAGATTTTCCCTGATTGAGGTAGCTCTTGTAGATCTCAGATACCACCCACGTTTCAAAGAACGCGCCGTCCATCGCTCCCCGCTCTAATGTCTCTGCGCTGGTCCATCTGGTGAGATGTGCGCAGAGCCCTGTGTCCAGAAAATACATTCTCGGAGCCTTGATCACTCGCTTCAAGGCGTTGTTGGAGTAGGGCTGGATCAGTGCCACAATCTCCGAGGACACCAGAATCGAAAGCCACTGCTTTGCGGTTGGTGCCGATTGAGCGAAGCAATTTTGATGCGGTGGAAAAACTCTGGCGTGCGGGTACCATCAGCGCAGCGGAAGCCATGCGTCGTCTGGATTTTTTAGGATTTTCAAGGGTTTCAAGATTTTCTGAAAAAATAATACATTTTTACACAGCCTTCAACAGGGTGGCAAAGCCGTCCGGAATAACTTCCGGCCCTGGCTCATACATTCTCGAAGGAGGAAACCCTTATGATTATCAAAAACACTTATTCAACCGTTGACCCTATAGAGCGCTCTGCGCGTCAGGCGGCGATCT
>OLQC01001865.1_pt1 | contig 15523 bp, 10 predicted proteins | sample 1672471 | NCBI WGS metagenome assembly OLQC01 (sample SAMEA3136689, study PRJEB25190) | human gut metagenome | biome: human gut; feature: human-associated habitat; material: faeces | place: Austria | collected 2013
GGGTGTGGAAGATGCCGGCCAGATCCTTGACCAGCTCACGGAAGTCCACGCGGCCATCGGCGGTGAAATAGAACATGATCTTGGAGCGGTCGAGGGTGTATTCGGCCTCCACCAGCTTCATTTCCAGCCCGTGGCGGGCGATGCACTCCTGGCAGGTGTGGTAGGCGCGCTTCTCATCCTCGCGGTTCTGGCGCATCCGGCGCACATCCACGCTGTCGGCCATCCGGGTGATGGGCTTGAGGGCCTTGGGGACAGCGGAGTCGGCGATCTCCTTCACGCCCTGCACCACTTCGCCGCACTCCACGCCCCGGGCTGTCTCGACGATAACATAGTCGCCGGTCTTGATGGGGGTGTCTGCGGGGTCAAAATAATAGGTCTTGCCGTTGTCCTTGAAACGGACGGATATAACTTTCTTCATAGCATTCCTCTTTGGGGTCGTATCGAACGTATATAAGCCCGGAACATGGGCCTTATGCAGTCTGGATAGGCGCTGTGCCTGAAATTGCGATAAAATTCCATTCTGCATTCTAGTATAGCATAATCCGGCCCGTATTTCCACGAAATATGGCAAGAAAGTAGCCGGGATCTTCCCATTGACTTCCTAAACAAAGGTGGATTAAGGAAAGTTTTGTTAAATATTAACTTCAGGACTATTGCAAGGGAGATTCCCTCGTGTATAATAGGAACGATAAGAAGCGTTCAGAGGGTACTGCTGTGGTTGCGGCGTACCTCTTGCCGCGCGGCGGCATAAAAAAGAAATGGATAGGAAATCATGGAAAAATTCAGTGTCAAAAAGCCGTTCACCATCCTTGTTGCGGTCATCATGGTCCTGCTGCTGGGCTTCGTGTCCATCACGAACCTGCAGACGAACCTTCTGCCCGACATCAGCACGCCATACCTCATGGTGGTCACCGTCTACCCCGGTGCCAGCCCGGAGCGTGTGGAGTCAGAAGTCTCCGATGTGATGGAGAACGCGCTGGGTACAGTGTCCGGCGTCGAGAGCATCACGGCGACCTCGGCAGAAAACTACAGCCTTCTGCTCATGAAATTCGCCGAAGGCACCGACATGAACAGCGCGATGGTCAAGACCTCCAACAAGGTGGACCAGACTGCGTCCAGTCTGCCCGGCACCTGTCTGACCCCCTCCATCATCGAGTACAGCCTGAACATGAACGCCTTTATGACGGTGGCTGTCAGCCGGGAGGGCAGCGATGTCTACGATCTGTCGGATTTTGTGGAGAGCACCCTCGTGCCTTATGTGGGCCGCACCAGCGGCGTTTCCAGCGTGTCGGCCAACGGCCTCATCGAAAAGATGGTGCAGGTGCAGCTGAATCAGGATAAGATAGACGAAGTGAACGCCCGCCTGCTGGAGCTCATCGACACCCAGCTGGCCGACGCCCGCGCCCAGCTCGATGACGCCGAGGCCCAGATCGCCGAGGGCCGTGCCGAGTACGAAAAACAGCTGAAAAACTTTGGTGACACGGTCTCTGACACCGTCATGGCCCAGATGGGTACTGAGGTGGCCGACGCCGTCACCGTCGTGCGCGACCAGGCGCAGGCTTTGCTGAGCAGCATCAACCAGCTCATCGGCGTGGTCAATGAGCCGGAGATCCAGCAGGCCCTCATCGATGTCCGCGACGGCCTGCAGCGGGTCGTGGACCAGTTCAACCAGACCGGTATGCGGGACATCGACTCCCTCATCGAGATCGTCGGCGAGCTGCGCGACATCACCGATAAGCTCACCGCCGCTCTGCAGGAGCTGCAGGGCCGTCTGGGTACCAGCGACGGCACCGTCTCCGACCTTGCCGACGAGCTGGAAGTCTCCAACAGCCTGAGCACCATCTATAAGACTCTGGACGAGGTCATCAAAGCCATGGACAATGTCCCCGGCCTGATGAACCAGTTCTCCGTCGCTCTGGGCAGCTATTCCAGCCAGCAGCTCAGCGCCTATATGCAGTTCACCGAGGCCCGGGAGAAGCTGAAGGACTACGAAAACCAGCTGGAAGACGCCAAGCAGCTCTACGAGGAGACCAAGGAAAAGGCCCTTGCCAGCGCCGATGTGGCCAAGCAGCTGGACATCAAGACCCTCGCCCAGCTCATCTACGCCCAGAACTTCTCGATGCCTGCCGGCTATGTCGCCGATAAGAGCGGCGAGTCCTGGCTGCTGAAGGTCGGCGAAGAGTACGACAGCGTTTCGGACATCGAGGGCGCACTTCTGCTCCACGTCGATGGCTTCGGCGATGTCCGCCTCTCCGATGTGGCCGACGTGGCCGTCATCGACAACGCCGAGGCCAGCTACACCCGCCTGAATGGGGAGCGGGCCGTGGTGCTGAAAATTTTCCGCAACGCCAATTCCAGCGCCAGCAGCGTCTCGGACGGCTGCCTGAACGCCTTCAAGGAGCTGCAGGCTCAGTATTCTGACCTTCACGTCGTCGTCCTGTCCAACCAGGGCAACTACATCACCATCATCGTCAACAGCATCATCAGCAGTATGCTGGTGGGCGCTGCGCTGGCCATCATCGTGCTGGCCATCTTCCTGAAGGACATCAAGCCCACCCTCGTGGTCGGCGTCAGCATCCCGCTGTCCGTCCTGTTCGCCGTCGTTCTGATGTACTTCACCGGCCTCGACATGAACATCATGACGCTGGCGGGCCTGTCGCTGGGCGTCGGTATGCTGGTGGATAACTCGGTCGTCGTCATCGAGAACATCTACCGTCTGCGGGGCCGGGGCGTACCGGCGGCCCGCGCCGCCGTGCAGGGCGCTCGTCAGGTAGGCATGTCGGTCGTGGCCTCTACCCTTACTTCGGTCTGCGTCTTCCTGCCGGTGGTGTTCGCCTCCGGCACGGTGCGCAGCCTGCTGCAGCCCATGTCCATGTGCATCGGCTACTGCCTGATGGCCTCTCTCATCGTGGCCATCACCGTCGTGCCTGCCGCTGCTTCCACTGTCCTGAAAAAGGCTGAGCCGAAGCGTCTGGTCTGGTTCGAAAAGATCCAGGATAAGTATGCCCACAGTCTCGAGTGGTGCCTGAAGCACCGCGCTCTGCCGCTGCTGGCCGCTGTCGTGCTGCTGGCCTTCTGCGGCTGGAAGGTCTTCTCCATGGGCGTCGTCCTTCTGCCCGAAATTTCCAGCAATGAGGCCACCATCGCCCTCTCCACCGACGACGGCCTGACCAAAGAGGAATCCTACGGTGTGGCCGGACAGGTCGTCGAGGCCGTCATGGCCGTGGACGGCGTGGAAGAGGTGGGCGTCACCACCGATACCACTGTGGCCGGCATCGACATCGGCCAGCTGGGCCTGCCCAGCGCCATCACCGACCTGCTGAGCGCCGCCAACAGCTACGGCAGCTACCAGTTCAACGTCATGCTGGACGAGTCACTGTCCTCTACCCGGATCGCCGCCGTGGAGCAGGCCCTGAATGATGCCGTTTCCGGCGTCGAGAACTGCACCGGCACCGTCGAGATCAGTGGTATGCAGGACCTGACCAGCCAGCTGAGCAGCGGCCTCTCTGTCAAGATCTACGGCCCTGACGCCGATACCATTACCGCACTGGGCGATAAGGTCGTCCAGATGGTCAACGACACCGAGGGCTTCGCCAATGCCGCCACCGGCCTCGGTCAGGGCGATGCGACCATCAATCTGGACATCGACCGCGACAAGGTCCGCGCCTATGGCCTGACGGTTGCGCAGGTCTACCAGCAGATCGCCGCCAAGCTCACAACCACCACGACGGCGGAGACGCCCGTCACGGTAGACGGCTCCACCATGAAAGTCCAGATCAGCGATAATCTTGACCCTGTGACCAAGGAAAACATGATGGACATGACCTTCACCACCAGCGTCATGGACGCCACCGGCGCCATCACCACCGGCACCTGTACGCTGGGTGACATCGCTACCTGGTCCACCGGCACCGCCCCCGACTCCATCACCAGCGAGAACCAGACCCGCTATATCACGGTGACGGCAGACACGCTGGACGGCTACAACACCACGGTCCAGTCCCGCGTGCTGCAGAAGACGCTGGACGACTTCGCTCTCTCCGATGAGATGCCCGAGGGCTGCTCCTTCTCGCTGGGCGGCGAGTCCTCCACCGTCAACCTGATGGTCGACGAGATGGTGCAGTGGATGGCTCTGGCCCTGCCCTTCGTCTATCTGGTCATGGTGGCTCAGTTCCAGAGCCTGCTGTCCCCCTTCATCGTCCTGTTCACGGTGCCGCTGGCCTTCACTGGCGGCCTGCTGGGTATGCTGGTCACCGGCCAGCAGCTGACCATGATCTCCCTGATGGGCTTCATCGTCCTGATGGGTACCGTCGTCAACAATGGCATCGTCTTCGTGGACTACGCCAACCAGCTGCGTCTGGGCGGTCTGGAGCGCCGTGCGGCCCTTGTCGCCACCGGCAAGACCCGTATGCGTCCTATCCTCATGACCACCCTGACCACTGTTCTGGCCATGCTGCAGATGGTGTTCAGCAATGATATGGCGAGCCAGCTCATGAGCGGCATGGCCATCGTCATTATCTGCGGCCTGAGCTATGCCACCCTGATGACCCTGTACATCGTCCCCATCCTCTACGACATCCTCTTCAAGAAGCCGCCGCTGGTGGTCGATGTGGGTGACGACGGGATGGACGACATCCCCGATGATGCCGCCGAGTATATCGCGCAGTCGAACGCTGCCGAGGCTCAGCCGGAAGCATAATTTTATACAGATTCAAAAGGGAGCTGTTGCATTTTGCAGCAGCTCCCTTTTCTGTTTCGCAATATGTCCAAAAAATCTCTCGAAATTTTGGAAGATAAATCTAAAAGCATTCTCACACAAGTCTGGAAAACTGTGCTATAATCATAATTATGGACGAGGTCGGGGCTGCGCTGCCCTGACCGAAAATAATGAAGAAGGAGGCGAGCCTTATGGCACAGTTCCGCTCCAAGCCCTTTGGTGTGACCAAAAACGGCGATAAGGTGGATGAATACATCATCTCCAATCCCGGTGGACTTGAGATCAGCGTGCTGAACTATGGCTGTGTGATCAAAAATCTCTTCGTCCCTACAAAAACGGGTCTGGTGGATGTGGTCGTCGGACACGACACCCTCGCCGACTATGAGGCGGATTTCAACTCATCCGGCAGCACCTGCTGCGGTGCGTTCGTGGGCCGGTACGCCAACCGCATTGAAAATGCGGAATTTTCTCTCAGCGGGAAGACCTACAAGCTGGAAGCCAACAATGGCAAAAATCACCTGCACGGCACCTTCCCCCGCAAAATTTACGATGTGAAGATGTTCGGCGACACCCTTTTGATGGAGACCGAAAGCCCGGCGGGCGAAGACGGTTTCCCCGGAAATCTGAAGGTCAGTGTGCGGTATATCCTCACGCCGGACAACACCCTGCGGATGGACTACCGTGTGTCCACCGACGAGGACACCATCATCAACCTGACCAACCACACCTACTTCAACCTCGACGGCGGCGGCAATGTGCTGGGCCAGAAGCTCCGCATTTACGCTTCCAACTACCTCGAGGGCAACAACGAGACCTGCCCCACGGGCAAGATCCTGCCCGTGGACGGTACGCCGATGGACTTCCGCACCGGAAAGCCTCTGGGACGCGACCTCGACACCGGCTTCTACCAGACCACCATGGCGGGCGGCGGCTTTGACCACTGCTATGTCCTCGACCGGCCCCGGGGTGCCAGCCAGAGCCTCTGCGCCTGGGCGTCCAGCGACAAGACCGGCATCAGCATGAAGATGTACACCACCCAGCCGGGCATCCAGCTCTACACCGGCAACTTCCTGCAGAACTGCCCCTCCCCCGGCAAGGGCGGCGTCCCGCTGGAAAAGTACGGCGGCTTTGCCCTTGAGACCCAGCATTTCCCCTGCAGCCCCTCTCACCCGGAGTTCCCGACGACGGTGCTGCGGGCAGGCAAAGTCTTCCGCGCCAACACTACGCTCCGCTTCTTCACCGGCCGTCAGTGCGGCCGTTTGTAAGCAAATATCAGCCGCAGCAAAGGGCAGCTCTCTTGCGGGAGCTGCCCTTTGCTGTTTTTTGCGTGTCCTCTCCATGCCTTGCGGACTAAAAATCTTTGCAGTTCATCAGACTGGCCGAAAAGATGCAACAAAAATACATTTTCATAAAAAAGCCGGTACTTGATTCTCGGTGCAAAAAGCGGTATCCTTTAGGCAGGCAGAGCACAAGGGCTCTGTGCGAAGCAACATTTGGAACAAGAGAGGTACTGGACATGGCTATTTTGGTTTCCGGCGGCGCAGGCTACATCGGCAGCCACACCTGCATCGAGCTCCTGAATGCCGGCTATGACGTCGTCGTGGCGGACAATTACTATAATGCATCCCCTGTGGTCCTCGACCGCGTCAAGCAGATCACCGGCAAGGACTTCCGCTTCTATCAGGCCGATATGACCAAACACGAGGATGTGGAGAAGATCTTCGCCGAGTGTCCCGACATCACGGCGGTCATCCAGTTCGCAGCCTATAAGGCCGTTGGCGAGAGCGTGTCCAAGCCCATCGAATACTACTACAATAACCTCAACTGCACGCTGGTCATCCTGGATGTGATGCGCAAGCACAACTGCCACAACTTCGTGTTCAGCTCTTCCGCCACCGTCTACGGCGACCCCGCCAGTGTGCCGATCACCGAGGACTTCCCCGTGGGTGCCACCACCAACCCCTACGGCACCACCAAGGCCATGACCGAGCGCATCCTCACCGATGTCTGCAAGGCGGACCCCACCCTGAACGTGGCTCTGCTGCGCTACTTCAACCCCATCGGCGCCCACAAGTCCGGCCTCATCGGCGAGGACCCCAACGGCATCCCCAACAACCTCATGCCCTACATCGCCAAGGTGGCTGTGGGCAAGCTGGAAAAGGTCCATGTCTTCGGCAATGACTACCCCACTCCCGACGGCACCGGCGTCCGCGACTACATCCATGTCGTGGACCTGGCCCGCGGCCATGTCTGCGCCATCAAGAAGCTGGAAACGAACTGCGGCCTCTTCATCTGCAACCTCGGCACCGGCAAGGGCTACAGCGTGCTGGATGTCATCCACGCCTTTGAGAAAGCCTGCGGCAAGCCCATCCCCTACGTCATCGATGCCCGCCGCCCCGGCGACATCGCCGAGTGCTATGCCGACCCCACCAAGGCCAGGAATGAGCTTGGCTGGGTGGCTGAGTACGGCATCGAGGAGATGTGCGCCGACAGCTGGAACTGGCAGAAGAAGAACCCTGACGGCTACCACACCGCGAACTGAATAAAAAACGATAAGAGCCTGTACGGCGGGTACTTCCCGGGTACAGGCTCTTATTTTTTGCACTTTTTCGGATATTCGAGGAAGGCGGCATGATTTTTTTCAGAGAACAGTTCAGAACAGCCCCGTTTCTCTTGACAACGCCGGAAAGTTAGCCTATATTACTGTTGTTAATGCAAACTAACAAACGCGCTCGAGAGGAACATTCCATATGACGTTGAAAGATTTGAACATCGGCGAGACTGCCGTGGTCGGGACCGTGGGCGGCGAAGGCGCTCTGCGGCAGCATTTTCTGGATATGGGGCTGATCCCCGGTGAGGAGGTCACGCTGGTAAAGTTTGCCCCGATGGGCGACCCGATGGAGCTGAGCATCCACGGCTACGAGCTGACCCTCCGGCTGGACGATGCCGCCCGCATCGGGGTCACTCTGGCCAAAGCCCCGGCGGTGAAAAAGGCGGCGGCAGAAAGTGAAAAGCCGGTGGAGCACCCGGGCCTCGGCGAAGGCGGACGCTACCACACCAAAAAGGGCGAGAACCCTCTGCCTGACGACACGACCCTTACCTTTGCGCTGGCGGGCAACCAGAACTGCGGCAAGACGACCCTCTTCAACCAGCTCACCGGCTCCAACCAGCACGTCGGCAATTTCCCGGGTGTGACGGTGGACCGCAAGAGCGGTGCGATCCGGAATAACCCGAATACGGAGGTCACAGACCTGCCCGGCATCTACTCCATGTCGCCCTATACCAGCGAGGAGATCGTGACCCGGCAGTTCATCATCGGCGAGAAGCCCACGGGCATCATCAATATCGTGGACGCCACCAACATCGAGAGGAATCTGTACCTCACCATGCAGCTCATGGAGCTGGATACGCCGATGGTGCTGGCGCTGAACATGATGGACGAGATGCGCGGCAACGGCGGCACTGTCCGCATCAATAAGATGGAGGCCATGCTGGGCATCCCGGTCGTGCCGATCTCTGCGGCAAAGAACGAGGGCGTGGACGAGCTGGTGGATCATGCGCTCCATGTCGCAAAGTATCAGGAGCGGCCGGGCCGGATGGATTTCTGCGGCGAGGAGGATCACGGCGGCGCAGTCCACCGCTGCATCCACGGCATCATCCACCTGATCGAGGATCATGCCAAGGCCGCAGGCATCCCGGTGCGCTTTGCGGCCACAAAGCTCGTGGAGGGCGACCAGCGCATCGAGGCGGCCCTGAAGCTCGACCAGAACGAAAAAGAGATGATCGAGCACATCATCGTCCAGATGGAGCAGGAGCGGGGTCTGGACCGCGCCGCCGCCATCGCGGATATGCGGTTCCACTTCATCCACCAGCTGGTGGATCAGACTGTCGTGAAGCCCCGCCAGAGCAAGGAGCAGCTCCGCTCGGCCCAGATCGACCGGTTCCTCACGGGCCGCTATACCGCCATCCCGGCCTTTGTGGGCATCATGGCGCTGGTGTTCTACCTCACCTTCGGCGTCATCGGTCTGGCGCTCCAGAACCTGCTGGAAGTGGGCATTGATGCCCTGACCGCCGCGGTGGACTCCACCCTCACGGCGTGGAACGTCAACGCAGCCGTCCACTCGCTGGTCATCGACGGCATCTTCACCGGTGTGGGCAGTGTGTTGAGCTTCCTGCCCATCATCGTGACCCTGTTCTTCTTCCTCTCTCTGCTGGAGGATACCGGATACATGGCCCGCGTGGCATTCGTGATGGATAAGCTTCTCCGCCGCATCGGCCTCTCGGGGCGCAGCATCGTGCCAATGCTCATCGGCTTCGGCTGCACCGTCCCCGGCGTCATGGCCAGCCGCACCCTGCCCTCGGAGCGCGACCGCAAAATGACCATCCTGCTCACCCCCTTTATGAGCTGCTCGGCCAAGCTGCCCATCTACAGCCTGTTTGCGGCGGCCTTCTTCCCGGAGCACGCGGCTCTGGTGATGGTCAGCCTCTATTTCCTCGGCATTGCGGTGGGCATTCTGATGGCCATCCTGCTGAAGAGCAGTGTCTTTAAGGGCGAGGCCGTCCCCTTTGTGATGGAGCTGCCCAACTACCGCCTGCCCGGCCTCAAGAATGTGGTCCAGCTGCTCTGGGAAAAGGCCCGCGATTTCCTCCAGCGCGCCTTTACGGTCATCTTTGTGGCGACCATCATCATCTGGTTCCTGCAGAGCTTCGACCTGCGGCTCAGCCTCACCGCTGACCCGCAGCAGAGCATCCTTGCATGGCTGGCCAGCGGTATCGCGCCGCTGTTTGCGCCACTGGGCTTTGCCGACTGGCGGGTGTCTACGGCCCTGATCACCGGCTTTATGGCCAAGGAGAGCGTCGTTTCGACCCTCACCATCCTCTATGGCTCCTCTGCGGCCTTTGCCGCCGCGCTGTCCCCGGCGGCGGCTGCACCTCTGCTGGTGTTCTGCCTGCTCTATACGCCCTGCATCGCGGCGGTGGCCTCGGTCAAGCGGGAGCTGGGCGGCAAGTGGGCGTTTATCATGGTGGCAAATCAGTGCATCGTAGCATGGCTGGCAGCCTTCGGCACGCGGCTCATCATGATGCTGTAAAGAAAACGGAAACAGGGAGCGGCCTGCAAGATGCGGGCCGCTCCTTTTCTCTTGACGATCGCTGCGTTTTTGTGCTATTATTACTTCAAATTTGAATGATACAATTTTGAATCACAAGGAGGCGCCCCATGAATACCCCGGGCATCGAATTCGGGCGGAAGACCTCGGCGGCTTACGCCGCCCTCTGCAAGCCCCTGTGCCAGAAGCTCCATCTGCCCCAGACGGCTTTTGACATCCTGATGTTCCTCGCCAACAACCCCGGCTACCAGACCGCCAGCGACGTGGTGGAGGTGCGCAAACTGAAAGCAAACCTCGTCTCGGTGAACGTAGACCGTCTGGTGCAGGAGGGCTACCTCGTCCGCGAGGCTGACCCCGGCGACCGCCGCCGCACCCTGCTGCGCTGCACCGAAAAAGTCTGCCCTATCATCGAGCAGGGCCGGGCCTTGCAGGAGGAATTTGGCGCACGTCTGCTGGAACACACCAATGAAGCACAGCGAAAGGCGTTCTTCGAGACGATGGACATTATAAATGAGAATCTGGATGCCATTCTGGAAGGAGAAGCATGAACATTTTATTTACGATCTTCGTCACCTTTTTCGCCGGCATGGGCGCGGGCCTCGGCACCGGCTTTGCGGGCCTGAGCGCGGCGGCTGTCATCAGCCCCATGCTCATCACCTTCCTGCACATGGACCCCTATATGGCCGTGGGCATCGCCCTCTCGTCGGATGTGCTGGCCAGCGCCGTCTCGGCCTACACCTACCATAAAAACAAGAACCTCGACATCAAAAACGGCCTCATCATGATGGTGAGCGTGCTGGTGTTCACGGTGGTGGGCAGCTGGGTGGCCAGCCTGCTCCCCTCGGCCACCATGGGCAGCTTCTCAGTGTTCATGACCTTCCTGCTGGGCATCAAGTTCATCGTCCGGCCCGTCATGACCACCAAAGAGGCCATGCAGGGCGTCAGCGCAAAGAAGCGGGCCATCCAGTCCATCGTCTGCGGCATCCTCATCGGCTTCATCTGCGGCTTTATCGGCGCAGGCGGCGGTATGATGATGCTCCTCATCCTCACCAGCGTCCTCGGCTACGAGCTGAAAACGGCTGTGGGTACCAGCGTGTTCATTATGACCTTCACGGCCCTGACCGGAGCTGTCAGCCACTTTGCCATCGGCGGCGCACCGGACTGGCACGTCTGGGCGCTCTGCGTCGGCTTCACCCTGCTGTGGGCGCGCATTGCGGCGGTCTTTGCCAATAAGGCCGACGCCAAGACCCTCAACCGCGCCACCGGCATCATCCTCGTCATCCTTGGCGTGGTGGTCATGGGCTTCAACTGGCTCAGCTGACCGTGTCCGGACAAAAAGAAATGCCTGTGCGGCAGATGCTGCACAGGCATTTTTAATGTTCTTTTAACGGACGAACTCGACCTCAACGTCGCCGTTCTTGGTGGCGAGGTTCAGCTTGTTGGGGGCATCTGCATTCTGCTGCAGGGTGTCCTTGCCGGAGAAGAGGAAGTTCTTGTCGCTGGCGTCGGAGACGCGGATCTTGCCGCCGCCTGCGGCCAGATCAAAGCCGTAAGAGCTGCCGCTGCCGATCACAGAGCCGGTGATGCTGCCGTTCTGCACCTTGGCGTTGCAGACGTTGGCAGAGATGTTTTCCAGCTTGAGGGTGCCGCTGTTCTGGATGGTGGCGGCCACATTCTGGGAGGTGACGCCGCTCATGGTGATCTTGCCGTTGCGGGTGGTGCCGCTCAGGGTGGAACCGTTGAAGTTCGATACCTCGATGCGGCCATTGTCGGTGGTGAGGCTGGCGGTCTGTGCCGAAACGCCGTCCAGCGTGATGTTGTCGTTGGTGGTGCTGACGGTGATGTTTGCCAGCGTCTGGCGGGGTACCTGCAGCGTCAGGGTGCAGCTGCGGGTGTCCTCACTCTGGATGATGAGGGAAGCGTTGGGCTCCCGGGTCTTGGTCACGGTGAGGGTGCTGCCCGCCACCGTGAAGTCGTAGAGCTTGGAGCTTTCAAAGGCGTAGCTCGAGGTGTAGGTGTAATCGGCGTGGACGTGGTCGATGTCGGCGGCCTGCAGAATGACCGCAGCGCTGTTGTCCTGCACCACGATGGCGTTGATGCCGGCCGGTGCGTCATAGCTGGCGCTGTAAGTGGCCACAGATGCCGCCGCGCCGCAAAAGAGCGCAGCCGCCGTGACAGCTGTCAGAAGAGCGAGAAGAAACTTTTTCATAAGGAAAACCTCCTGTCGCAATAAAATAGATGAGCGGAATGTCCCGCAGAAGATTTTACTTTATCCGTCCGGGCCGCAGCTGCGGCTCGGATAGAATTTTTCACCCTAAAAATACCGCAGCAGAGAAAAAAAGTCAAGAGAGAAAAAATGAACAATAAAAAACGCCTGCACAGTGGTGCAGGCGCAAAAGCAGGATAAATTATTTTTCTTCGATGGTGGAGTGCTCGATGACATAGTCGGCAGCGCGGCGGATGCCCTCGTTGCGGCGGATGGCCTCCACGTTGGACGCAGCCTTGATTTCCTCGAGGGTCTTCTTGGTGCGCTCAGCGCGCTCGGACAGGGTCTTGTCGATGTCCTCCTCAGTGGGGACGAGGTTCTCGTTCTGAGCGATCTGCAGCAGGGCCATCCGGGCGCGGGTGTTCTTCTCCGCAGCAGTGCGGACAGCGGCAGTGAAGCTCTCGCGGGTCTGATGGATCTGGCTCAGGTAGCGGTCGAGGCTCAGGCGCTGCATCTGCAGCTGCTGCTGGATCTGCTCCATCTCCTGCTGATAGGCGCTCTCGACGAGAACGCTGGGCAGCTCGCCCTCAGCGGCTGCGGCCAGCTGGGTGAGGATGGCGTCCTTGGCGCGGTTGAGCGCGGCGGCGTGTTTGTTGTCGTGGAGCTGCTGACGGATCTGGGCGCGGAACTCGTCCATGGTGTCCACATTAGCAGCCTTCTTGGCAAAATCGCTGTTCAGAGCGGGCAGCTGGCGGACGCAGACGTCGTGCAGCTTGATTTTGAAGACCACGGGCTTGCCGGCCAGGTCCTTGACGTGGTAGCGGGCCGGGAAGGTGACGAAGATGTCAAACTCCTCGCCGCCCTTGTGGCCGAGGATGCCTTCCTCGAAGCCGGGGATCATCCGGCCGCTGCCCAGCTGCAGGGTCTGGTTCTGGGCGGTGCCGCCGTTGAAGGGCTTGCCTTCCAGCAGGCCCTCGTAGTCGATGTGGACGATGTTGCCCTTGACGGCCGGACCCTTGTGAGGCACCAGCTCAGCGGCCATGGCGCGGCGGCGCTCCAGCACAGCGTCGATCTCCTTGTCGGTGACTTCCGGGGTGACGCACTCGGTCTTGAAGCCGGTGGTCTGGGTCAGGCTCAGCTCAGGCTGCAGGGCGGTGGTGGCAGTGGCCACAAAGCCCTCGTCCTTCTTCACGCTGACCAGGTCGTAGACCGGCTCGTCCACAGCATGGAAGCCGTGTTCTGCCATCGCTGCGTTGTACAGGGCCGGGACGTCCTTGTCCATCAAATCGTTGATGGCGTCGTACCAGAAGGTGTGCTCGCCGCGGTCGGCCTCGATCTGGGCGCGGTCAGCCTCGCCCTTGGCAAAGCCCTTGATGGTGTACGTTGCGCGGGTGCGCTCGTACACGGCGTTGGACGCAGCTTCCAGCTCCTCAGCCGAAGCGCTGAAAGTCATTTTGCAGACACTCTTTTCGGGAGTTTCCACGCTTACCAGTTTCATAGGTTCTACCCTCCGTGCTGCCCCCTGAAAGGGCAAGATTCAAAACATTATGAAGTTATTATAGCACAATAAGCTCAAAAGCGGTATAATAAAAAGAAAGAAAATCTGTTCTTTTGTCAGCGAATGGAGTCCCGTGCGCTGCAAAACGGAAGGAAGTGTACACCTCATGCGTCTGTTCGACGTTCTCGGGCCGGTGATGATCGGCCCCTCCTCCAGCCATACGGCGGGTGCGGCCCGCATTGGATATACGGCCCAGAAGCTGCTGGGCGACGTCCCCGCCGAGGCGGACATTGGGCTCTACGGCAGCTTTGCCACCACAGGCCGGGGCCACGGCACCGACCGTGCGCTGGTGGCGGGTCTGCTGGGTCTCCGCCCGGACGACCCCCGCCTGCCCGACAGCTTCGCGCTGGCCGAGGAGGCCGGCATGAAGTTCACCATCCATCCGGTGGAGCTCCGTGCCGCCCACCCGAATACGACGGTGCTTACCTTAAAGAGTAAGGCGGGCCGGACCCTCGTCCTGAAGGCGGCCTCTGTGGGCGGCGGACGCATCCGCGTGACTGAGATCGACGGTGTGCCTGCCGACTTTGGCGGGGACAGCAACACCCTTATCATCCATAACGAGGACACCCCCGGCTGCATCGCCGAGGTCACTATGTCGCTGGCCCAGCGCCGCATCAATATCGCGTCCATGCAGGTGTTCCGCGCCGCGACGGGCGGCTACGCCGTTATGGTGCTGGAATGCGACTCCCACATCCCCCACGTGCTGGAACAGCAGATGGCCGTGATGCCGGGCATCCGCAAAGTCACCTGCCTGAACATCGACGAGCCGGAAGAATGCGAGGAGGACTGAGACGTGTCGTTTTTATCCTGTGAAGAGATGCTGGCCGCTGCCCGCAGCCAGAATATTTCCCTTTCGGAGGCCATCCTCCGCAGCGATTTAGCCGAGAGCCGCCTCACCGAGGCCCACAGCCGGGAGATGATGCACCACCTCTGGCAGGTGATGCAGGCCACCAGCCGGGACTATGACCCGGCCCAGCGCAGCCGAAGCGGCCTTTCGGGCGGCGATGCAGCCAGGGTGGAGCAGGCCCATCAAGAAGGAAAGAGCCTTGGCGGCGATTACCTCGCCGCAGTGACTGCCGAAGCTCTCAAGACCGCCGAGTGCAACGCCTGCATGAAGCGCATCGTCGCTGCCCCCACGGCGGGCAGCTGCGGTGTCCTGCCCGCTGTTCTGCTGCCGCTGGCCCGCAGCGGCGAGGCCGACGAAGAGTCCATTTGCGACGCCCTCTATGTCGCCGCCGGGTTCGGTCAGGTCATCGCGGCCCGCGCCACTCTCGCGGGCGCGGAGGGCGGCTGTCAGGCCGAGGTGGGCGCTGCCAGCGCCATGGCCGCCGCTGCCCTGTGCAGCCTGAAGGGCGGCACACCGGAACAGTGCGCCGCCGCTGCTGCCATGGCGCTGGGCAACCTGCTGGGCCTGGTGTGCGACCCGGTTGCCGGCCTGGTGGAGGTGCCCTGCCAGAAGCGCAACGCCACGGCGGCCTCCGTCGCCTTCGTCAGCGCCCAGATCGCCCTTTCCGGCGTCCAGAACCTCATCAGCTTCGACGAGGCCGTGGCCGTCATGGACGAAGTGGGCCGGGGCCTTCCCCCCGAACTGCGCGAGACGGCCCTCGGCGGCATCGCCAAGGCCCCGTCCGCCTGCGCCTTCTGCGCGGGGTGCTAGGGTAACGCGACAGACGCTTCCAGCACGGCGGCCCAGATCGACGCGATCCGGGCCGCCGTCTTCTTGGCAGGGCGCCTACCCGATCTTCACGATGGGGGCGTAGTCTTTCAGCAGCTTCTTAGTCTGGCCGGTCTTGGCGAACTTGACGTGCAGGGTGTCGCCGTCGACCTTCACCACGGTACCGCGACCGAAGGTCTTGTGGTCGACGGCATCTCCCGCAGCGAACGTCGCCTGCGCGGCGGCCTTCTTGCCCTCATTCGGGTTCACCCCTGCGCCA
>OLQC01001866.1_pt1 | contig 15519 bp, 6 predicted proteins | sample 1672471 | NCBI WGS metagenome assembly OLQC01 (sample SAMEA3136689, study PRJEB25190) | human gut metagenome | biome: human gut; feature: human-associated habitat; material: faeces | place: Austria | collected 2013
CGGTGGAGACATGGATAATTCAAAGTTCTCTCATCTCCTTTGGCTGAATACCTAGTTGAAGCCGGTTTCTTTCCGTTTCTTTTTCCCTCATTTCCCTGGGGTCTTATGGCTCCGGGGAATTTGCTTTTTGCAGGTGCGGCGCCATGCTGCCCGCACCCTGTGAGGCAACGATTGTCCTTTCGAATAAGTGCCTTCGACAATATGCGCGTTGCTCGCATATACTGGGGTGTTGGTTGAGAGAGCGACAGATTGGAACATGGTGTTGCAAGATAACGGCAACGTCGATAAGAGCGAAGGCGAGGGAAGAGCCGCAAAAGGCACGGCGCTTAAACACGCGGCAACGGCACGGCGAAGAATCCCGGAAGCGGCCAGACGTGCATGCGGCAGCGCAGGCGGCCTCATCGTGCGTGGCACGCGCACTGCAGGCAGTGCAATCGCAAAGTGCTGGCGAACTGTGGTAAGCGCCCTGAACCCCAACGCCTCATCGAACCTGGATGCGAAACAAGTGTTCCGCATCCGCAGAACCGTCGTGTTTTCAGGCATAGCAGCCGTTGTACTGATCGTGGTTGTTATCGTGGCTGTATCAGTGCACGCGAATCGCAGTGCACAGGCAGACAAAGCCGGCACGGTGGTGAGCGCCCAAACCAGTAAGACCAAGCAATCGCCATCTGCAAAAGCGACGAAGAAAACCACGGCGGGGAAAACCACGGCAGAGAACAGTTCGGCGAAGAAAACTCCGGAACAGTCCGATACATCAAGCTCCTCAACGGATGAGACAAAGCGGCAGGTCGAAGCGCTCGCCGCCTCGATCAGCGATGACGAGTCCGCGACGATCAAGGCCAAAGCGGACGAAACGGCGCACAACAGCGGCAAACCCGTTACGCAATACACCTACTGCATTGCCGGCAAAGGCAATGTGGGCGCTTTGGACGGTTTCGCCAACACCGTGTCCCGCGTGCTCAACGATCCGCGTGGCTGGCCGCGTGCCGGAGCCACCTTCGTCAAAGGCGACGGCGACGCATGCAACTTCACCGTGGTGCTTTCCGAAGCGAAATACATGCAGACGTTCGACTCCGGATGCAGCGCCGAATACAGCTGCCGTGTGGGGGATAACGTCATCATCAACCTCGACCGGTGGAACGGCGGCATCGGCAACTGGATGGAAGCCGGCGGCAATCTCGCACGCTACCGCACCATGGTGATCAACCACGAGGTCGGCCATGCTCTAGGGCATATCGATAATGAGACCACCTGTGCCGGTGCAGGCAAGCCCGCGCCGCTGATGCAGGAACAGTCCATGCATCTGGACGGCTGCACGGTGAACGAGTGGCCTCTTGATGACGAACTGTGGAGAAGCTGAGGGGGAGGTGCCCTGCACAGCTGGGACTATTCGATCCGGCCTGTCAGGTACTTGTAGAACTCAGGGTCCAGCGGCTTATGCAGCCGTAAGGTCGAGAGCACCACATTGACGGTATCGTCGCCACTGGCCCCGGGCTTCTGCACTGCGCGCATGTTCGAGATCGAAGCGACATGGCCGAGATAATAGTATTTCTTATCGGCCTCCTCCTGCTTGCGCATAACGAACAGCGGCACGAAATGCGTCTCATCCCAATGCGTGGTGTCGGCATCCTTTTGCAACCATTTGAATTCCGGGGAATTCAAGAGACGATTGTTCTTGCTATACCAGTCCATCTCCTGCGTGTTGAGGAACCGGTCCTCGTACTGGCTTGCCTCGTATTTGACAAGAATGGGCATGGTGCCGGTTGCCGTATGGCATAAGTATCCGCCGACGTTCTGGCCGTTGACTTCCTTCATCCATCCGCACAGCCGTTCGATGTCGGTCAGCGTGTACCGATGCCCATATACAAAACCATGCTCGACATCCAGCCGCTGATCCTTCACATCGCGGAACAGGTCCCGGCAGTTGAGCAGTCCGGTTCGCAGCGTATCGGCGAAAAACAGACGGAACGTGCTGTTGCCCTGCAGCAGACCTACGAACGGCTCGCTTAATGAAATATCGCCGTTGGCGCTTCGGGCAATCAACGGAACGTCGCCGAATCGCTTCATGTTCTGCTGAGTGAAATAGGAGTAGTCCAATACCTTCAGTGCGGATTCCCATTGCGCGTCGGAATCGTCGGCTGCGGCGAAATCGTCGCGGATTGCCTGTCTGAGCGCAGAAGCCGGCATGGCCGACACTGGCTTCCAAGGAAGCGTGTCTCCCAAGCGCTCGTTGCCAAAGCGGCAGAGTCTATCCAAAATCACCAGCTCATGCGGACGGACGCCGGGGAGCAGCAGTTCCGTGGCCATCTTCAGTATCCCGTCTTCGACAGGGGACGTCGGTTCAAGCATATTGGCGAAGGATTGCGAATCGGCGTTCCGTTTGCCGGCCAGACTGCGCTCGCAGGCCCGCACGAATTCCAGATACGAGGCGGTGAGGATGCTGCCGCCTTTGCCTTTCTGCCCTTTGCCGCTGCTGCGGCGCAATGCGAGCATGCCGGGCAGCGAGGGGTCATGGGCATATACATCGGTAAGCATGGGTATGCGCCCGATCTGGAAACGAATCTGCCGGTATTCTTCGGAAAGCCGTTTCATATTGGACCAGTCGGCTGTGTCGAGGGCCTTGAGAATACGTTCCCGTGAGATACGGTCGAAGCTGATGGAACTTAACCCGATACTGGTACGGGATGCGATGTTCTTATGAGGATTGCCCTTTCTGCCATACAGCGCGACGGGAATAAGGAAGTTATTGGCGTAGTTGCCGATGAAATCGATGACGGTGACGCTGTCCTTATAGGCGAACTTGCGCAGGCCTCGACCAAGCTGTTGGGTGAACACGATGCTGGACTTGGTGTTGCGTAGCATGACGATCTGGTTGATCGCCGGAACGTCCACGCCCTCATTGAACAGGTCGACGGTGAAGATGTAGTCGAGTCTGTTCTCCTCAAGATCCTTGACGGCCTGCCTGCGTTCCTCATCCGAATTCTTGCCGGTAATGGCGCGGGTCCGGTAATGGCGCTCCTTGTACTCGTAGTAGCGTTCGTTGAACAACGCCGACAGCCGTTCGGCCTCATCCTGCCGGCTGCAGAACACCAGTCCGGTCAGATCCTGACGGTAAGGCGTGTACTTGCGGAGCTGATCGATGATGTAGTCGACTCGTTTGGCATTGGTAAGCTGGCCGATCTCATAGGTCAGCTGATCCCTGTTCCCGGAATTCAGGCCATCGTCCAACAGAATGCCTTCGGAAGCCTGGCCGTTATCCGCCGCCCCCAGATATTCGGCGATGCCATAGTAGTGGAACGGGCAGAGCATATCCTCGTCCAACGCCTGCTGGAGCCTGATCTCATAGGCGACGTTATAACCGAACATCTCGAAGATGTTCACGCCATCGGTACGTTCCGGTGTCGCGGTCATGCCAAGCATGAAATCCGGTGTGAAATAGTCGATGATCCGACGGTAGCTTGCGGCGGAAACGTGGTGGGCCTCGTCGATGAGAATGTAGTCGAAATGCTCCTTGCCGAATGACGCCAGTGTCTCGGGATTGGACAGCGTATTCACCATGGCGAATACGTATTTGCGGTCGCCCTGCTTGCTGTTGCCTGAAAGAATGCCGAGTTCCGACTCGTCGCATCCAAGCACCTTGCGATAGGATTCTCGCGCCTTGATGAGGATCTCCTCGCGATGTGCGATGTACAGCATCCGTTTCGGATGGAACTGCTTGACATCGAACGCCGAAAGATAGGTCTTGCCGGTGCCGGTGGCGGAGATGACGATTGCGCGATGCTCGCCTTCGGCTCGAAGCCTGCGCAGATTCGCCAATGCCTCACGTTGCATGCGATTGGGCTCGATGGTCTGTTTGGCGATGGACCGCAGAATCTGCTTGCGTGCAGGCGCGTACTTCTTGAAATCCTCCTCGTAGTGCTTGATCCAATCCTCGGTGAGCGGAATCGACTCATCGACCTGGGAGGCGATCTCGTTGCGGAACTGATCGATCAGCGTGCCGTCTCCGGAAGACGACACCTTCAGGTTCCATTCCCGTTGTGACACCAGAGCCGGGGGAGTCAGATTCGAACTGCCGACGTACACGTTGAAATAGGGTTTGCCGTCCTTCATGTGACGGGCGAAGATATAGCCCTTTGGATGGAACGCCCTGTTGTGGGGATTCTGATCATGGCCTTCCCAGATCCGCACGTCGACATGCGCTTCGTTCTTGATGCGAAGAAGTTCCCAGAACGCCTTGGGCTCGTTCCACATGTTTTTGGTGGAGGTGATCAGCCTGCTGGCGCCGCCATGCTGGCAATGATCCAGAAATGGTTGGAACAGCGATTTCAACGCTTCGGAACTGACAAAAGCGACGGACATATCAAAGGAATCGCTGTATTGCAGCTCATTGCTCAACGCTGTTCCCATGGTGTCATGAAGCTGGTTCGAGATAAGTTTCGGAGAAAACGTGCCCGGGGCGTCGGCATTGCCATGGATGAGACCGGAGGTTACATCCTCAAGCAGGGAATCGGAGGGAGCGAGTTCGGTATCCGAATGCGTGGTTTCGAATTGCATGGGGAGCTTATTCCCTTGCAAGATCTATGATGGCGATGCGCCGAACGGCATCCCGGTCGGCCGGCGCCCAGTCCAGCCCGGGCATATCGGCGGGAAGGGCCCACCGGATCTCGCGGTGTTCCGTCAATCGCGGCGTGCCGCTGATGAGATGGCAGACGAACGTGGTGAGTATGACGGTTCCGAAATCATAGTCATAGGAGGACGTGCACACCTCGTCGGCAACCTCGACCTCACAGAGCAGTTCCTCTTCGATCTCACGATGCAACGCCTCGCATGCGGTTTCATGCGCTTCGATCTTGCCGCCGGGGAACTCCCAATACCCGGCCAAGGACCTGCCTTCGCCACGCCTGGCGCAGAGCACCTTCCCATTGCGGACGATTGCCGCCCCGACGACATTGATGACTTTCCTTGGCGTGTGCGCAACGTCGTTCATGCCTGTGCCCCTTCCACGAGTCGAAATCAGGACCAGGATACAACCATCGGCGGCGTAAGCCGAAACACCATGCCGGTAAGGCATGTTAGCCGAACATGCGTTGAGGATTCGCCTGTGCAAGTGCAATGCAATCGGTGCTGTCATCGATATACAGCCGTATTCAGCCCGTTGTCCATTCTGAACAGGATCGAGGCGTCTACTTTCATAATGATTTCCTCCATGGCGGTTCCTTTCGTGATTGTCGGTTGATGGGATGGGAACCATACTGATCCATTGGTGGGGTGTTTGGAGGGGGCATGCCTACGATCCACGATCGGTTCGGTCTCTACTCCAGGGCAGACGCACCGATATAATAAGTCGGTTTGATTTGCTTGGGAAAGGATGGGAGAACGCATGGCAAGTTTGCTGCTTGCGGTCATCTATGTCGCATTCATCAGCTTGGGATTACCTGACGCGATGCTGGGGGCAGCATGGCCATCCATGAGTCAGGACCTCGGTGCGCCGCTGTCGTGGGCGGGTGGCATTTCCATGGTCATCTCCGCGGGCACCATCGTCTCCGCGTTGCTCTCTGACCGCATGACCCTCCATTTCGGTGCGGGCAAGGTCACTGCGGTCTCCGTCGGTCTTACCGCCGCCGCGCTCGCAGGCTTCTCCATCGCGCCGAACTACTGGGTGCTCATGGCCTTCGCCATTCCCTATGGTCTGGGTGCGGGCGGTGTGGACGCGGCCCTGAACAACTATGTCGCCATCCACTATGAGAGCAAGCATATGAGCTGGCTGCACGCCATGTGGGGCCTGGGTATGCTCACCGGCCCGTATGTTATGGGGTATGCGCTCGGTCATGGTCAAGGCTGGGGCTGGGGATACCGATACATCTCCATCATTCAGATTGTGCTCACCGCACTGCTTATCGCCAGCCTGCCGTTATGGAAGCAGCGCAAAGCCACTGTTGCCGAGCATAGCGGACAATCCGGCGAATCCGCCGAATCCGTTCCTGCTGCACGAAAGCCACTGGGCATCCGTGGGGTTCTGCGCATTCGCGGCGCCAAGGAGATCCTGATGATGTTCTTCTGCTATTGCGCCGCCGAACAGACCGCCATGCTCTGGGCCAGCAGCTACATGGTGCTCGGTAACGGCATTGACAAGACCACGGCGGCCATGTGGGCCAGTTTCTTCGGCATCGGCATTACCGCAGGGCGTGTGCTCAGCGGCTTTTTGACCATGCGCTTCGGTGATCCGACCATGATTCGTATCGGCCAGAGCGTCATGTTCCTCGGTCTGATCGTACTGTTCGTCCCGCTTCCCGCACATGCCGGCATCATCGCCGGGCTTATGCTGGTAGGGCTCGGCTGCGCGCCCATCTACCCGTGCGTCATCCACTCCACGCCGGACTATTTCGGCGAGGACAAGTCGCAGGCCATCGTCGGCATGCAGATGGCGTTCGCCTACACTGGTTCCATGCTGATGCCGCCGCTGTTCGGCCTGCTGGCGCAGAACATCAGCGTCGCATTGTTCCCGTGGTTCCTGCTGGCCTGCCTGGCGGTCATGGTGATCATGCATGAGTCGTTGCGTCGCAAGTGTGGCAGCGCGTTAAGCGCCTGACGATTCCCGTCGTTTAGCGGCGTTGTACTGTATGACATGCCCACGGTGAAACCGTGGGCATTGTTGTATGCGTAACGGTTCCGGCGATATCTGAACGTAATGCCATAATCGAACATATGTACGAATGTCTGAATCTGTTTTCGGAGCCCGTCGCAGCATGGTTCGCCGATGCGTTCGGCACACCCACCGAAGCGCAGAATCAGGCATGGCCGGTCATCGGTTCGGGGCAGAACACGCTTGTCGTCGCGCCTACCGGTTCTGGAAAGACCCTGTGCGCATTCCTGTCGGCGATCGACCAGTTGATGGCGGCCAAGGCAGTGCGGTCGTCCGAAAGGAATCCCGATGGGGGCAAAGCCGGGAGAGCCGGCACAAGTGTTCACGGCGTCACCGTGCTGTACATTTCGCCGTTGAAGGCATTGGGCGTGGATGTTGCGAGGAATCTTGAGGCACCGCTTGACGGCATTCGGCAACGATACGCCAAATTGCATGGCGAGGTGCCGGAGATCGCCGTGGCCACCAGAAGCGGCGACACCACGCCGCAGGAACGCCGCAGAATCGTCAATCATCCGCCGGATATTCTCGTGACCACTCCGGAATCGTTGTTCCTGCTGCTTACCTCCAAAGCGCGGCGAATCCTATCCACCGTCACCACCGTGATCGTGGACGAGGTACATGCCCTGGCCGGCACCAAGCGCGGTGCGCATCTCGCTGTGAGTCTGGAACGCTTGGACAGGCTGACCGAATGCCCGGCGCAACGCATAGGATTGTCCGCCACAGTCAATCCTGTCGGCGAAGCGGCGCGTTTTCTCGGCGGTGAGCGGCCCGTGCACGTCGTCGATCCTGGTGTGCGGCCGAATATGGAGCTGAAAGTCGTTGAGCCGCTAACGAACATGCTCGACACCAGTGCTACGGGAGGTTCGGTATGGCCGGCCATCGAGCGTAGCGTGCTGGACGAGGTGCTTGAGCACACCACCACACTGGTGTTCGTGAATTCCCGTGGTCTTGCGGAAAAACTCACCGCACGGCTTAACGACCTGTATGCGGAGCTGCGGGCCTCGCGGCATCGCGAGCCGGATTCGCCCGAAGGCCGTGAAGGATTCGCCAGGCATTACGATTCCGTCGTCGGCTCGACCACCATGCTCGTGGGAGCACATGAGGGCGGCGACGTCATCGCCATGGCCCACCACGGTTCCGTTTCCAAAGACAGGCGCAAGCAGATCGAAGAGGATTTGAAGCAGGGGCGTCTGCGTTGTGTTGTCGCCACGTCCAGCCTGGAGCTAGGCATCGATATGGGTTCGGTCGATCTGGTGATCCAGATCGCGCCGCCGTTGTCGGTTTCGTCCGGCCTGCAGCGGGTGGGGCGTGCCGATCATAAGGTCGGCGGGGTATCGCACGCCCTGTTCTACCCGGTCACCCGCAGGCAGATCATCGGCGTCGCGGCCAGTGTCAAAAGCATGACGGCGGGCGATCTTGAGCCGCTGCACATTCCCGGCAACCCGCTGGATGTGCTGGCCCAGCAAACCGTGGCGGCCGCCGCGATGGACGATCTCGACCCGGACGAATGGTATGCGCAAGTGCGCAGGGCCGCGCCCTTCCGTGATCTGGACAGGGACATGTTCGACTCGGTGATGGGCATGATGACCGGCGCGTACAACAGCGAGGAGTTCTCCGCATTCCGCCCGCCGCTGCAGTACAACGAGGAAGCCGGTCTCATCTCGGCTCGGCCAGGGGCGCAGCGTCTTGCGGTGACCAGCGGCGGCACCATCCCCGACCGCGGCATGTACACGGTGGTGCTTCCCGAAGGCGAGTCCGGTACGGGTCCGCGCAAAGTGGGCGAATTGGACGAGGAGATGGTGTACGAGTCGCGCGTCGGCGACGTGATCACCTTGGGCACCTCATCCTGGCAGATTCAGGAGATCACACGTGACCGTGTGGTGGTCGTCCCCGCACCCGGCCGCACCGCGCGCCTGCCGTTCTGGCATGGGGAAGGCGACGGTCGTGACTACGGTTTCGGCCTTGCTCAGGGCAGATTCCTCACTAGTCTGGCGCAGGGGCTGCGCAATCATACTGGTGGGACTGCCGGGTGCCATGAACGTGGCGACGGTCCGGATTTCGCCGTCGACATCGTTGAGCGCCTGCGCCATGACGGGCTCGACGATAACGCCATCGGGAATATGGCGGCCATCATCGCCGACCAGGTACACGCCACGGGTACTGTTCCCGGCGACAAGCATGTGGTTGTCGAACGATGCAAGGACGAAAGCGAGGATTGGCGGATCATCATCCATGCGCCATATGGCAAAAGGGTGCATGCGCCATGGGCCATGGCCATTGCCGCGCGAATTCGGCAGAGACACGGTTTCGACTGCCAGGCGTATGCCACCGACGACGGTATCGTCATGCGGATGCCGGACGGGTACGGCGAACTGCCGATGCGCCAGTTGCTGCTTTTCGACGTGGACGAGCTGCAGCACATTATCGAGACCCAGATCGGCGAGACGGTACTGTATATGGCGCGATTCCGCGAATGCGCGGCACGGTCGCTGTTCCTGCCCAGAACAAGCCCCGGCAGGCGCGTGCCGTTATGGCAGCAGCGGCTGCGGGCGGCTCAGCTGCTCAACGCGGCGCGAACCCAAAGGAATTTCCCGCTGCTGCTGGAAACCGCACGCGAATGTCTGCAGGACGTCTACGATCTGCCGGCGTTACGCAAGGTCATGGACGGACTGAATGCCGGCGCGATAGCCATAAGCGAAACGATTACGCAAGTCCCGTCGCCGTTCGCGGAAGACCTGTTGTTCGGGTTCGTCGGTTCCGTCATGTATCAGTACGATGTTCCGCAGGCGGAACGCAGCAGCCGTCTGCTGTCCATGGACCCGGAGGTATTGGAACGGCTGCTTGGCGATGCGAATATGCCGTCGCTGCTCGACGGCGAGGTGATCGCACAGGTGGAGGGGGAACTTGCCGGCAGAACGTTCTGGAACGATCTGCCGGAAGACGATGTGCCTGGAAGGGTGGCGCGCTACGCCAAAACACATGGTCCGTTCACCGCCGACCGCATGATTGCGGATCTGGGGCTTGACGCGGAGCAAGGTGTGAGGATGCTTAACGATATGTACGCCAAGGGGGAAGTGCTGCGAGGCCATTTCACCCAAGCCGAGCACGGCGGGGAAGACGAATCCGATACTGGGCGAGCGGGGCAGGCGTATCAATGGCTGCATCGCGAAGTGTTCCGCCGTATTCGTACGTTGTCATTGGCTAAGGCTCGTAAGGCCGTCAAACCGGTCGGGCAACGCGAATACCAGTCGTTTCTGCTTGCCCGGCAAGGTGTGGGGTCGGTCGGCGGCGAACATCACTACGGCGCAGAGGGGCTCATGCGCGTGATCGAACAGCTGGAAGGCGTGTATCTGAATGCGTCGGTCTGGGAATCCGCGGTTTTCCCTGCACGGGTGAACGGGTATCAGCCGCAGTTGCTTGACGAATTGCTGGCCAGCGGCGATGTTGTGTGGGTGGGCGGCAAATCCGGTGCCGGCGACGCCCTGGAGACCGGACGAATCGCGTTCTACCCGCAGGATTCGCCACTGCTGGCAGGGCTAACGGACGGTAGCCTGACTGTGCATGCGGATGCCAGGAAGAATACGCCTGAGGCCACCGAATCCTTCGACTCCACCAATGAAGCGGATGTATCCGAAAACGAGCCTCCCACCGTGATACAGGCGATTCGCATGGTGCTTGGCGGTGGAGGCGCATTCCACGCGCGGCAGCTGGCCGCCGCCGTCAAAGCGCTCTGGCAGCGTCATGCTCCAGAAGAGGTGGATGGCATCACTGGTGAATTGCTGCCTCCCGTATGGGATGAGCATCGCTTCGAACAAGCATTATGGCTTCTGGTATGGCAGGGTGAGGTTACGAACAGCTCATTCGCGCCGGTACGGGCTCTGATACAAGGGGCACGACTATCCTCGGCGGCTTCCCCGCGAAGGCGGGCGCGCACACTGGCACACACGCGGGCGTACGGTTCGACCCCGGCATGCATGACCGGCCTGTGGTCGCTGATCGGAACGCCACGCAATGCATACGGTGACGAAAACGCCGCCCATGGTCCGGACGGTCCTGAACGCCACGCCATCGCACTGGTCGAATCATTGCTGGACAGGTATGGCGTTGTAGCGGCGCCACTGCTTGAAGTCCAGCCCGTTGCCGGAGGCTTCTCCGCAATATACCCGGTGCTGAAGCGTATGGAAGAGCACGGAATGGTAGCGCGCGGCATGTTCGTCGAAGGATTCGGCGCCGCACAATTCGCCGATACGGGCACTGTGGACGCCTTGCGCTCCCACGCATGGGACGACGGTTCATGTGTGGCGCTGGACGCGACCGACCCGGCCAATCTATCGGGCGCGGCGATCGCATGGCCGCAATCGAATCAGCCAGAAGACCGTGGCAAAACGGATGGGATGGCGGCGCCGCGTTCCGGTCCTGGTCATGCCGTCAAGCCTGCGCGCCGTGCAGGATGCGTCACGGTATTGGCACACGGATCGCCGGTACTGTTCGCCATGCCGCGCTCGCATCGCATCCAGACCTTCACCGAAGACGAGGCATTGCTGAGGCATGCCTGCAGCGAACTGGGCAACATGCTGCGCAGGCAGCCGAGCGGGAGCATAACCTTCCACGAGATGAACGGCATGCCACTGACCCGACGGAACGATTTTGTCCGGTTACTCCACATAGGCGGGTTCACCCCCTGTCCGCAAGGCATGCGGCTGTATGGCTGAGCGGACGGCAACCATGGCATGGTATACAGACGAAAAACGAAGGAAACGAATGATACGGGTACTGCATACGTCCGATTGGCATATCGGTCGACGGTTCAAAGGCGTCGACCTGCTTGAATACCAGCGCAAGGCGCTGCAATGGCTGGCGAATCTCATCGACAGCGAGCATGTGGACGTGCTATGCGTGGCGGGCGACGTCTACGACTCGCCACGTCCTTCAACCGAAGCGGTGCGCCTGTTCAACGATATATTCGCCATGCTTGGTCGAATGGAGGTCAACGGTCACCCGTTGGAGATCATCTTCACGCCAGGCAATCACGATTCGGCGGATCGTCTGGGCACTGGTGCCGCGCTGATGCGGCCGAACGTGCATATGCGCTGCGATATCGAGACTATCGACGAGCCTGTGCTGATCGGCATAGGCGGCGAACAACTGGCTGTGTATGCGCTGCCATATCTCGATCCCGACCTGTCGCGGCCGGTGCTGCAGAGCATGCTTGATGAGCGCGGCGGCGCATTGGGCGCGTATGGGGAGCAGGAACGCGACGAAGACGGGCATGCTCGCATCGCCCGGTCGCACGAGGGCGTGATGAAGGCGGCTATGCAACTGATTGTCAACGATCTGGTCGAACGCCGTCGCAGGAGGCCTGCGCTGGCCGCGATACTCATGGCGCATGCCTTCGTTTCCGGTGCCCAATCTTGCGATTCGGAACGCAATATCAGCGTGGGCGGTGTGGACAGCGTTCCCGCGGCATTGTTCTCGAACAGCGGGCTCGACTATCTTGCCCTGGGGCATTTGCACAGGCCGCAGAGCGTCACCATCGCCCAATCCGATTCCGATGAATCGATATTCCACCAGTCACGCACCCCTCAGGCACGCTACAGCGGTTCGCTGCTGGCCTATTCGTTTTCCGAAAGCCGTACGCCGCCGGTCGAGGGAAACGGTAAAAGCGTGGTGTTGCTTGATGTGGATGCCGCCAGCGCGCCGAAAACGGGGGGCAATGCGCTTGGCGATGTTCGTGTTGTTGACGTGGCATCCGGCGAACCGGCATTCGCCCAAATCGAAGGCGATCTGGACAAAGTGCTCGGCCCGTTGGCCGATGCGTACGGCGACGACTGGGTGTCCATCACCGTCCATCTGCAGGAATACCCACACGGGCTCTACCAGAAAATAGATGCGAGATACGCGCATGCGCTGGAGAAGAACCCCGTATACGACAGGCGATCGTCGGCTCCCGCCCATGTGATGGCCGACATGCGCTCGGCGGTCGACGAGATGGATGTGCTGGCCGGTTTCGTGCGTTATTCACTGGGGCGTGAGGTTCGTGACGATGAGCGTGAGGTGCTGAGAACAGCCGTGGAGGCGGTGCGTTCCAACGGTGCCGAACATGCCGGATCGGCAGGGAAGAGCAAGGATGCCAACGTCAAGCATGCGGATAAGGAGAACGGTCGATGAAGCTGATCGGATTGAAATTTCAGGGCGTAGGGCCGTATAAGGGCGAATTCTCGATCGATTTCGCGGCGTTGACGCGATCGCACATGTTCCTGATCGACGGCGAGACGGGCGCCGGTAAGACCACGATTCTCGACTGCATCACCTTTGCGTTGTATGGCAACATCTCCGGCAACACCGAGGGACGCAACGGTGCCGGAGACAAGCAGCGGTTGCGTTCCCGTTTCCTTGATGGCACAGCGGAGAAGACATATGTGGATCTGATCTTCGAGGAGGGCGGCCACTACTACAAGGTGTATCGTTCCCCGGAATACCCGCGTGCGAAGGCTCGTAGTGAAGGTTTCACCAGCGAAAAGTCCAAGGCGAACATGATGCGAATCGCCGGTGACTATGAGGCGGAGTTTCGTTCGCTGATAGACGAAGTGCCGCAAAACGCCGAAAACGGCCGGGAAGCGGAACGATACTATGCGTTCTTCGACATGCCGGCGCGTGCCGAGGCCATCACCTCCAAGGTGAGCGAAGTGTCCGTCGAGGTGACGGGGTTGTTGGGATTGAACCGTAGCCAGTTCTCCAAAACCATCATGCTTGCGCAAGGCCAGTTCGCCGAGTTTCTGCGGATGAGACCGGAACAGCGGACCGAACTGGTCAAGGATCTGTTCTGCGCGCAGGAATATGAGGACATTCAAAACCAGCTGAACGTCATGCGGCAGCAGTACGGCAGGCGTGTCGACGAACAGCGGCATGACCTTGCCGCCGCGATCCGCGACAATCAGGCGAATGCTGGGCGTATCCGTGAGGCGTTGAACGCGTATCGTGACATCGATGGCGGTTCGAGCGACCTTACGGCGGCTTCGGATGCCGCGCAACCGGAGGCCATGCCGTTCGGCGATGATGCCCGGTGGGGTTTGAACGAGGCCGGCGACATCGACGAGCCAGCCTACAGCGCCGATCAGATCGTGGCACGACTCGATGGCACGCTGGAATCCGTGCGAAGCGACGCGCAGACGTTGGTCACAAAGGCCGAAACGCAGTTTGCCGAAGCGGACAGTGCATGGCGGGAATCCCAACGGCGAAACGATACCGCCAACGCGGTGCGCAAGGCGCAAGGGGATCTGCGGTCCGCGCAGGTGCGGATGGAAGAGCTGAACGTTCTCGAACAGGAGAACAAGCGTGATGAGCAACGTGTGGAGCAGGCCATGCAGGCAAACCCCATCATGGATCTCGCCCGGGATCGCAAACGGCAGGACGAGCTGATCGCAAGCAATGTGCGGGATCGCGAACGGCTACAGGCGGAACTGGACCAATACGAGAGCCTTGACAGCCTCAATCGCGATCATGCTCAGGCGTTGCAGGCCGCCGGTGTCGCTCAGGCGGCCGAACGTGAGATGGAAATCGCGCAAACCCATGGCAAACTGGTCGGCCAGATGCAGCAGGCGCAGCATGCGTTGCAGAAGGCGGAAACAGCCTGGCGACAATGCCAAGGCAAGCTGGAACACGCACAGCGGGCAATCGGCCAATTCCCCGAGGAAAGCCGGCTCGAACAGCAACTGGACGAGATCGCCACCAGGCTTGGGGCACAAGGGCAGCTTACCGAAACCGTCAATCGCGCACGTGAACTATTGGAGCATGCGCAACGCCACGAGACGCTGCTGCCAGAACGAGACAGGGCCGAAGCCACGGTCAAGGCATTGGAACGTTCCCACGAGGATGCCGTTGCGGCGTATGAGCGGGCGCAGCGGCAGCTGTATGCCGCAGGTGCCGTCCGGTACGTTCAGGAGTTGCATGACGGCGAGCCATGCCCGGTGTGCGGCAGCAGAAAGCATCCGCATCCCGCGCAGCAGCCCGAACAGACTCCCACCAAAGCCGGCATCGACGCGTTGAAGGTGCAGGCGGAACGACGTGCGGGCGAACTGGGCGAAGCACGCATTGCATTAGCCGAACTCGGGCAGAACATCGAAGCGGAGCATGAAGCCAGCGGTGGATGCGACGTTTTGGAAGCCGAAAATCGGCTCGCCGAAGCGAAGCGCGCATTGCAGAAGCTCGAACCGTTACGTGATGAATACGGGAAGCTCAAACGCAGCAGGGAACAACGTCGTGCGTTCAAGAACGAATTGGACCGGGCCAAGCAGGATTGCGTGGCGGTGCAGGCGCAATGCGCAGCGGCCCGACAGGCGTTGGAGCAGGCCGCCGAAAGAGCGGAGGGCATTACAGCGCAAAGCGTGGAACAGGAACGCGAGCGGGCCGAGCGGCGCCTTGCCGAAGCACAGCGCCAGGAGCGGCGTGCGCAGCAGATCGAGCAGAAGCTCAAGGAACGCAATGCCATCGAAACGCGCATCACCGAACTTACGGCGCATAACGAGACGCTGAACCAGCAACGCGGCACCATCGCGCGCGCATTACGGGAAAAGCTCGCATCGAGCGCATTCGCGGACCTTGACGCAGCATGCCATGCCGCACTTGACGAACGAAGCATACAACAGCTCAAACAGCGCATCGACTCCTATAAGCGGAATCATGCCGCGGCGCAGGGCGAACTGGAACGTGCCGACGACGAGCTGACACGGCAACGGCATGCCTGGAAGGCCATCGGCGGCCAATACAGCATCGAGCGCACTGCCGAAGCGTTGGAAGCGTCCAGACTGCGGCGTGACGAGGCCATGCGCTTGCAGAGCACCGCGGCAACGCTTGACGCCGAACGTCGGCGCTATGCG
>OLQC01001870.1_pt1 | contig 15486 bp, 11 predicted proteins | sample 1672471 | NCBI WGS metagenome assembly OLQC01 (sample SAMEA3136689, study PRJEB25190) | human gut metagenome | biome: human gut; feature: human-associated habitat; material: faeces | place: Austria | collected 2013
GAAGTAATAATTTATCAAATACCTTCGGGCTTTCGAAGGAATAATTCATGCCCTGGGAGAATCCGCAGAATTCTGCGATATCTTTTGCAACATTTTCTACTCTGTGATGGAACTGAAGTTTACCTGTAGTAGCTTCTCCTTTTGGCAGCGTCGTCGGGATATTATCATATCCATAGAAACGTGCCACTTCTTCTGCGATATCTGCGGTGCGGAAAATGTCATGACGGAAGGTCGGTGCAATGATTTCATTGCTCTCTTCGTCATAGGCAAGTTCTACATTTGCAAGATAATCCAACATCTGTTCGCTGGACAGATTGGTTCCAAGCAGCGCATTGATGCGTTCCGGCTCAAATTTCACGCGAACCGGCTCTTTGCGTTTGGAGTATACATCTGCCATGCCGCCGACTACTTCACCGGCACCCAGTTCTTCGATTAGCTGGCATGCACGATTGATCGCTGCCTGTGCATTGTTCGGATCCAGACCTTTTTCGAACTTGCCGGAAGCATCAGTTCTAAGACCGATTTTCTTTGCAGAAAGGCGGATGTTGGTGCCATCAAAACATGCAGCCTCAAACATCATCGTCTTTACATTGTCAGTGATCATGGAATTTTCGCCACCCATGATTCCGGCAATACCTACCGCTTTTTCGCCATCACAGATCATCAGAACAGAATCATCCATTTCTCTTTCCTGACCATCCAGTGTTACGAATTTTTCTCCTTTATGGGCATTGCGGACGATGATCTGATGACCTGCGATGGTATCCAGATCATAAGCATGCATTGGCTGTCCGTATTCTTCCATTACATAGTTTGTGATATCAACAAGGTTGTTGATCGGACGGATTCCTACGGAAGAAAGTCTTCTCTGCATCCATTTCGGTGAAGGTCCGATCTTGATATTTTTTACGACTCTTGCACAGTAACGTGGGCAAAGGTCTGTATTTTCTACTTTTACTTTGATGTAATCATTGACATCTTCATCATTTCCGGTTGATGTTACAACCGGTGGCTTGAATTCTTTGTGGAATGTAGCTGCAACTTCTCTTGCGATACCAACCACGCTGAAGCAGTCTACACGGTTGGAGGTGATCTCGTATTCAAATACGACATCATCCAGTCCGAGTGCCTTTACTGCACTTTCTCCGACAACTGCGTCATCATCAAAAATGTAGATTCCATATTCCGGTGCTTCCGGATACATATTTCTGTCTGAACCAAGTTCTTCGATGGAACACATCATTCCGTAGCTGTCGACTCCACGGAGTTTTCCTTTTTTGATCTTGATTCCGCCTTCTACTCTCTGTCCAGGCTCATGTCCGCCCGCAACGCGTCCGCCATCCAGAACAACCGGTACCTTGTCTCCTTCTTTTACGTTCGGAGCACCTGTAACAATCTGTACGGTCTCTGTTCCTACATTTACCTGACAGATGATCAGTTTATCTGCATCCGGATGTTTCTCAATTTTCTCAATCTGTCCTACTACGATCTTATCCAGATCAGCATCCAGCTTTGTAAAACCTTCTACCTTTGTTCCGGAAAGAGTCATTGCATCTGTATATTCCTGCGCTGTTACATCAAGTTCCGGAACATACGCTTTAATCCATGATAATGAAGTATCCATTTTATATCTCCTTCTGATTTGTTTATAAATTTCCCTTATTCAGACTCCAAAATCCAGCATCTTTCGTTGCTGCCGCAGCTCTCCGCGCTGCTCTTTGATTTTGTCATACCGTTCGCACATGAAAGTAAATACTCGCTTCGCTCGTGCTTCCTTTCATTGTGTGCTCACTAGAATTGCTTTAAGAATCTGATATCGTTCTCGTAGAGGAGGCGCATATCGTCGATCTCGTATTTGAGAAGGGCGATCCTTTCAAGTCCTACTCCGAATGCAAATCCAGTGTATTCTTCCGGATCGATTCCGCACATTTCGAGTACGTGTGGGTGAACCATACCACAGCCGAGGATTTCAATCCATCCTGATCCTTTACAGAAACGGCAGCCTTTTCCGCCACACTTGAAGCAGGATACGTCTACCTCTGCACTTGGCTCTGTGAATGGGAAATGATGCGGACGGAATTTTGTCTTGGTATCCGGTCCGAAAAGTTCTTTTGCAAATACTTCCAGAGTTCCCTTTAAGTCAGCAAAGGAAATATTTTTATCGATTACCAGTCCTTCGATCTGATGGAAGGATGGTGAATGGGTTGCATCCACTTCGTCAGAACGGAATACTCGTCCCGGTGCGATCATACGGATCGGGAGCTTGCCCTGTTCCATCACACGTGCCTGAACCGGTGATGTCTGGGTACGAAGCACGATGTCTTTGTTGATATAGAATGTATCCTGTTCATCTTTTGCCGGATGATCTGCAGGAATATTCAGTTTTTCAAAGTTGTAAAGGTCATATTCTACTTCCGGTCCTTCCACAACTTCGTATCCCATACCGATGAAGATACGCTCTACTTCTTCCAGAGCGATCGTATTCGGATGACGATGACCTACTGTATTTTTCTTAGAAGGAAGTGTTACGTCAATAACTTCCTGTTTTAATTTTTCTTCACGGATTGCAGCATCCATTTTCTTCTTTGTCTCATCAAGAAGTTCTTCGATAGCAGCTCTTGTCTCATTCACAAGCTGTCCTACCTTCGGACGTTCTTCCGGATCTACATCTTTCATTCCTTTTAATACGGCTGTCAGTTCTCCTTTTTTACCAAGGAATTTGACACGTACATCATTTAATTTCTCCGGTACATCAGAAGCCTGGATCTGCTTAATAGCTTCCTGTTTGATGCTCTCAAGTCTTTCTTTCATGATATCCTCCTTAAAACTTGTTTTGGCTATTCATTTGCGACTATAACAGGAAATAAAATTTCCTGTGGAAGAAAAAAGAATGTGCCTTGGCACATTCTGGCACCTGCGGCGATCGCTTGTGACATCTTCCTTATACGCCGCAGTGCACATCCTCGCGGAGCGTTTTTATATATTAGGAAAGAACACTTTCCTAATATATAAAAAAATCGCCCCTAAAAAGGGACGAGATAAATCGCGGTACCACCCTGTTTCCTGCTATTTGAATAACAGGCACTCGGACTGCGTAACGTGCAGGGACGTCGTTTTCTACTTTATTTTCAAAAACGCAGCTCACGTGGGAAATTCGTTTCCTGCCTGAACCGGGGAGAACTTACAGCCGGGGATTCTCCTTCTCTGTCGGAAAACAGTTCACTACTTACACGGTCATTGCTTTTATGATATGTCATATACTTAATTATTGTAACATATGATTTTTTTATGTCAAGCGGTTTTATCTGATAGATTCACCGTTTATCTACGCAAAATCATATTCCGGAACCTGGATGCTGCTTTTTGCAGAACTAATCCTTTTCCAGGATATCCCGCTTTGCATCTACCCAGATACAGTTAATAAGCCCTCCCAGCAGCATCACATACATACAGAAATACAGCCACAGCATCACAAGAATGATCGCCGTCATACTTCCGTACAGACCGGAAAATCCTTTGAAGATTGTCAGATACATTGAAAAAACAAACGAGATCACCAGCCATCCCAGAGAGCAGAAAATAGATCCCAGAATCAGATCCCGGAACGGAAGCTTCCGGTTCGGCAAAAAGTGATATACCAGAAGTGAAATTCCAGTCATAGCAACAAATGAAATCACCGTTCTCAAACGCATGATCATATCCGTCGTCTCCGCAAGAAACGGAATCTTGTGATATATAAAAATACTGATATTGTTACCAAACACAGAAAGTACCAGAGCCATCACGATCGCTGCAATGAACAGGATCGTATAGATGGATGCCCGGATTCTTAAAAATACATAATTTCGTGTTTCACGAAGCTCATATGCACAGTTCAGTCCGGTACTAACTGCAAGTACTCCTTTGCCTGCTGACCACAGTGCTACGATTGCAGTGATCGGAATGACCGTCTTCGACTGGTTATATACTTCATTTACAATGCCAACCATAAAATCCTGCATACTTGTCTCCGGAAACAAATTTACCACTGCAGTCATAACATCTGCTTTTGTCACCGGAGTATATTGTATGATGGCAAGAAGCAGCAAAATAATCGGGATCATACTCAGCACAAAAAAATAAGCAGACTGAGCCGCGTATGCTCCCACATGCTTTTGTGACACCTGCCCTGTAATTTCCCGAATCTTGTTTATCGTTTTCATCATATAATAACTCCATTTATCTTATCTGCAGTTTCATTTTTCAAAATAGTTTATCACATTTTCACTTCCTTGAAAACCCAAAAAAACAGTTGCTCTCGCAACTGTTCTTTATCTTTTGTAGTCCCCCGAAATGCCGTTTTCCGTTTTTTGACTCCTAGCACTCCGCTAGGTGGGCGACCGCATCTGCTTTTCTGCCTTCCCCTGCGCAATGAGGGCCTGACATATTACAGAGATATAAGAATCCCGTTTAAAGTATTGTAGGTTCAAAAATACGGAAGTCTCGAACATTCCAGGTTTTCTAAAGCCTATTATAGACTATCAGCCGTGTTTTTTCAACTGTTAATCGTTGAAGATATTTACTTTTTTTACCAGAAATTAAAATACGTTTAACGTACCCATTTCCCGCTTTTTCCACCGGACTTTTCAAGCAGATGGATTTCTCTGATCTCCATTCCCCGGTCAACCGCCTTGCACATATCATAGATTGTAAGAAGAGCGATATTTACCCCGGTCAGTGCTTCCATTTCCACACCGGTCCTGCCGGTACATGCCGTGTGGCAGATTGCCCGGATCCCATGCTCTTCTTCCAGATATTCAAAATCAATCTCGACTTTGGTAAGGTTTAACAGATGGCACAGCGGAATCAGTTCTGCTGTCTTTTTTGCCCCCATGATCCCGGCAATTCTTGCTACGCCAAGAACATCTCCTTTTTTCATGCTGCCTTCCTTTACTTTCTGAAAGCATTCTTCCGACATGCGGATCACCCCTGATGCAAGTGCTTCTCTTTTTGTCTCATCCTTTTCCCCCACATCTACCATCACTGCATTACCATCTTCGTTAAAATGTGTAAATCCACTCATGATTTTTAACCTCTTTATTTTCTGGCACATTCGCCTTCTGTTCCCCGGAGGATTCCAAGCCCATGTCCAAGTTCAAGAAGCAGAAACTCCAGTGCTTCCTGTACTGCTTTGGGACTTCCCGGAAGATTGATGATCAGCGTTTTTTTTCGGATACCTGATACAGCTCTGCTGAACATAGCACGCTTTGTGATCGTCATCGAATAATTCCGGATTGCCTCTGCTATTCCGTTTGCCATCCGGTCACAGACATTTACCGTCGCCTCCGGTGTCCGGTCCCGCTCGGAGAATCCGGTTCCTCCGGTGGTGAAGATCACATTAAGCTGTCTCTGATCAGCCAGTCTGATCAGCTCTTTTTCCAGTTTTTTCTGCTCATCCGGTAATAAAATCGTTTCTTTAATATCATATCCGACATCTTTCAACATTTCGACAATCATGGGGCCGCTTTTGTCTTCTCGTTCTCCGGCAGCCCCTTTATCACTTAAAGTAATAACTGCCGCTGAAAATGGACGGTCACTTTTCACCTGTTCCATGACAACTTCATCTCCTACCTTGATATGACCTCCGGTGACGACTTCTGCAAAAACGCCCTCTCTTGGCATAATGCAGTCACCCATTCTCTTATAAATCTGACAATGACTGTGGCATTCTTTTCCAATCTGTGTCATCTCAAGTACCACATCTCCGATATGAAATCTTGTTCCAACCGGAAGCGCGCGAAAATCAAATCCCTCCACGATCAGATTTTCACCAAATGCACCATACGCAACTTCTGCCCCTTTTGCACGAAATTCCTGAATCTTTTCATCGGAAAGCAGACTGATCTGACGATGCCATTTTCCACCGTGCGCATCTCCTTCAATCCCCCAATCCATTTTGACCATGGCTTCACGAACCTCATGTTTTTCGGTTCCTCTCTTTTCACTGATGCAGATTCCCTTCAGTCTTCCCATTTTTATGTTTATCCTCCGATCTGTGACATTTCTGTTCTGTAATAAAATTCTGCTCCTCAAAATGATGCATCTTCGGTTTTCCACGGATCGCCTGTTCGAGACATTTCCGGATTTCTTCTTCCGATCCGTGTCTTGCTGCCTCAAAAACGGAGATAGTATCTGCATAGCACAGACACGCTTTTAACTTTCCGGTTGATGTCATCCGGATCCGGTTACATCTGTCACAGAATTTTCCATGCAATGCACTGATCAGACCGATTTTCCCCTGAAAATCAGGCAGTTGATAATACACAGCAGGTCCGTTCCCAAACCGTCCCTCTAACGGATAAAACTCTTCTTCTATCCCATAAGCTTCTTTCAGTTTTCCAAGCACCCAGGCACCGGAAATTCCATTCTCTGCTCTTCCCTGTCCAATCGGCATCAATTCAATAAAACGGACATCCAGCTTGTTCTTTTTCGCCAACTCTGCCAGACTTTTCCATTCCTCATCATTGACTCCTTTTTGCAGGACCGTGTTGATCTTTACCCGGATCTCGCTTTTTTCTGCCATGAAAATGGATTTTCTGACTCTTTCCAGTTCATCTGCCCCGGTAATCTCCTGATATTTTTCCGGAATCAGTGTATCCAGACTGATATTCACCGCATCCAACCCCGCTGCAAGAAGATCTTCCAGATTCTCACCCAGAAGAACCCCATTTGTCGTCATTGTTACTTCTTCTGTGCCCGGAATCTGCCGGATCATCCGGATCAGATCTGCGCATCCTTTTCTGATCAGAGGCTCCCCTCCGGTAATCTTAAACCTGGTAATCCCGATCCGGACAGCCTCCCTGCAGATTCGTTCAATCTCCTCATAAGTCAGGATTTCTGACATAGGAATCCACTTTGCGCCATCCGGCATGCAGTACCTGCATCGCAGATTACAGCGGTCTGTGATTGAAATTCTCATATATTCAATTGTTCGTCCATAAGAATCTCTCACAGCCTGTTCCATCCTTTCTTAATTCCAGAGTGGTTCCAGTAACACCTCGATCGTACCGCCGCAGACCATGCCTTCTTCCTCCGCATCATCTCCGGTCATATCCACATATTCTGTCTTTAGTCCTGTATTATTTTCATGCATCATGACTCTCGCTTTTCTTAAAACCTCTGCCTCCATACAGCCGCCTCCGATGGTTCCAACACAGCTGCCGTCTTCCAGGATCAGCATCTTGGATCCCACATTTCTTGGTGCAGAACCCTTTCTTGTAATGATCGTTGCAAGCATCTTCTTTCCCGGATGAACGATATCCAGGATTGCTTCCAGCAAGTCTTCCGGATAACCGCAGACTCTCTTGTTCTGATTCTTTACTTCGATGATTTCCGCCATGATCGCCACACCGATCTCCTCCGGTGTCTCAGCACCGATGTTCAGACCAATCGGACTTTTTATCTCGCCGATTACTTCCTGACTGCATCCTTTTTCAATCAGATTCTGCTTTACCATCGCACTTCTTCGCCGGCTTCCGATCATTCCGATATAAGCATGTTCCTTCCCAACAATCTTCTCCAGACAAACCTGATCATATCTGTGACCTCTGGTCAGTACAACAAAATACGTATCCTTATCTCCTTCGATCTGATCCAGGGCATCTTCAAACGGCTGGCAGATCACTTCCGTTGCCCCCGCATTTCTGGCATGATCGGCAAACTGCGGACGATCTTCAAGAACCGTGACCTTCCATCCAAGCATAATCCCGATTTTGATCACCGGCACCGATACGTGACCACCGCCACAAATGACCAGATGCTCCTGCCCTCCAATTATATCACAAAACACCTGCTGCTCTCTGATTTCATAAAGTCCACATTTTTTCAAGTCACCTGCTTCTGAAAAATGTGCTGAAAAGAAACCGTTTTCTTTACTTTCCCAGATTATTTTTTTCTCTGCCAAAATTGCTTTTTCTCCGGCTGCGGATCCTTTTGCCACTGTCAAAAGAACGTAATCCCCCGGCTTTGGTAAATCTTTTAATATCTCAAATACATTTTCCATCTAATCTCATCTACCCTACTACATATTTATTCAGTCTGTCAAATGCTTCTTTTAATACGGTTCCATCCTGAAACGGATCGGAATCTTCCGGCATTTCATCTCTCGCATGACATTTTCTTTTATCCCCATCACATTTTCTCTGCCATGCAATACTTTTATTGTAACAAATTTTTCCGCCAAATGAAATAAGAAGGTGCAGCTCTTTTTGTCTGCACCTTCCCTTTTCCTTTATTTTGTGATCTGATTTTAAAAATACTTTGCATTCAGCTTTTTGACTGCCCATGCAAACCATACCAGTACTGCAAGTACCAGCACTAACATCACCCAGAATAATTTTCCTGTACTCTGCACGTAAGTATTATACAGATCTTCTGCGCCGTACAGGATCAGCACTACCGCAAGCACAAGAAGCTTCGGTCCTGCTGCTGCCCTGTATGCTTCCTTATCCTTACACTTCTTTATATTCGTATCTTTTGGTACAAGAATTGATGTATTGATGATTCCTTTGAATTTAAGTTGAAACCATGCATACAGGCTATACAATCCCGCCCCAATACCAATGATCCCGAAAATTCCTTCCATTCCGTTCATTCTTTTGCCTTCTCCTGTCTATTTTACGCCAAGAATATTCTTAACTGTCTGCTCCATCTGATCCACATCACATTCCGTATTGTGACGGATCTCGGCATTCATGATCTCTTTAATGGCATTCGGAAGCTCTGTACCGGATACTTTCTGAAGCTCCTCGATCAGTTTGAAATCATCCTGTCCTTTATACTTCGGATCGATCGCTGACATAACGCTTCCTGCAAATTTGTATGGACTTGCTGTGGATGCGATTACTGTCTTTCTGTCATCTTTACTGTCTTCTCTGTAAGCTTTATACACCGTTGCAGCTACCGCCGTATGGGTATCCATTACATAACCGGTATCTTCGTATATATCATGGATTGTCTTTGCGACCTGCTCTTCTGTCGCATATCCTGCCGCAAAATCAGCCAGGTTTGCTTTCATCTCACCTGTAATCGCGTAACTTCCCTTTGTCTTCAGCTCAGTCATAAGATCCGTATCTTTTCTTGCATCTTCTCCTGAGATCTTGTAGATCAGACGCTCTAAGTTGCTGGAGATCAGAATATCCATGGACGGAGATGTTGTAAGAACAAATTCACGGTTACGGTCATAAGTTCCTGTCTGGAAGAAGTCATAGAGAACTTTGTTCTCATTGGATGCACAGATCAGCTTTGCAATCGGGATTCCCATATTCTTTGCGTAGTATGCAGCCAGAATATTTCCAAAGTTACCGGTCGGTACAACTACATTGATCTCTTCATCTTCCGCAATCTCTTCATTCTGAAGAAGCTTCGCATAAGCATATACATAATATACAACCTGCGGAACCAGACGTCCGATATTGATGGAGTTGGCAGATGAGAACTGGTAGCCTGCTTCATTTAACTCTTTTTCCAGCTCTTTGTTCTCGAACATTGCCTTCACACCGCTCTGTGCGTTGTCAAAGTTACCGTGGATCGCGACAACAGAAGTATTGTCTCCTTTCTGTGTTACCATCTGCAGCTCCTGTACGCGGCTGACTCCGTTCTTCGGATAAAATACGATGATCTTGGTTCCTTCTACATCTGCAAATCCTGCAAGTGCAGCTTTTCCTGTATCCCCGGATGTTGCAGTCAGAATGACGATCTCATTCTTCACCTGATTCTTCTTTGCAGAAGTGGTCAGAAGGTGCGGAAGAATGGAAAGTGCCATATCTTTGAATGCGATCGTTGCTCCGTGGAACAGTTCCAGATAATAAGCATCTTCCACCTTCGCAAGCGGTGCAATCTCTTCGGTATCAAACTTACTGTCGTAAGCCTTTGCGATACAGCTCTTCAGCTCTTCTTCTGTAAAGTCTGTCAGGAATTCCTTCATAACTGTATATGCGATTTCCTGATAGGTCATCTCTTTGAGCTCACCAAGCGACACCTGAAGCTTCGGAATCGAAACCGGTACAAATAATCCGCCGTCATCTGCCAGCCCTTTTAAGATTGCCTGGGAAGCTGTTACTGTCTTTTCTGCATCTCTTGTACTCTTATAAAGTAAATTCATGGTTCTCCACCCTTCTTATTCTTTCTGATTCACTTCAGCAATCTGCTAAAGTATTTTCCTATTTAGCGATTATAGCATAAGAATCTTTCAAGTGCAATGCCATCCTTATCTGCGTTTCCACATTCGTCCCCACATCCGGCTCAGAAGAAAACACAGGAGCAGTGCCCCGGTCAGAATAACGCCGATCAAAAATACCAGAATCTTTACATAAGATCCATCTCCTGTTGCAACCGTCTTTGCTTTCTCAGTTTCCTTTGGCTTTTCCGGACTTTCCGGTTTTTCCTCTTCTACCTGCTTTTCCTTTTTATAGGTTACACTCTGTCCTTCGTCCTCCAGATCTGCGTGCACTGCAACCAGCTTCTCTTCCAGATACACTTCCTCAAATACAACAACCTGTTCTCCGTTAAGCTTCGTTGCATCAAACGTAAATTCCATCTGAAGTTCTCCGGAATCTGTATCCGGGATCAGCTTTTTCTCTGCGGTCACTTCTTTTCCATCCTGAAGAACCGGCTTTTTGGTCTCCTTATCCATTAATGTACCTTTAACTACATATTCTTTTCCAATCTCCAGATTTTTCCATTTTACCTGATCTATGACCGTTACCTGTTCTGTCCGTTTCCCGTTATGCGTTCCCGTTTCCCGGTCAGATGCTCTTGTCCCGATCTCCGGTACGGGATGTTCATCATTTGTCAGTGTCCCCAGATCAATTACTCGCATTTCCTTTGTTACTTCCACCTCAAACGCAGGAATCAGCATCCGGTCTTCATTATTTTTACAAGACAGTTCTTCCACCAGATACGTTCCATAAGGAAGCGCTCCTCTTGTATTATCCGGAGTTCCTTCCCCGAACCAGATCCCATCTTCACTTGTTTCCCCCTTATTCGTGTTGACCGTATGCAGATTCCAGTACGCACCGGTCGAAGCCTCCCCGTTTTTGTCCGTCAGGATCACATGGCTTTCCCCTGTCGCCTTGGATGTGATCTGAAATGGAATATCTGACAGTCTCTTAAGTGTCTTATCCGCTGCTTTCACCAGCTTTAAATCTCCGCGGATGATCTTTTCTTTTATTTCCACTGGATTCCATATTTTCAGGGCTTTATAGCTTCCATTTTGCTCCGTTCCAGTCCTGATACAATGTGTAACGGTGTCCACCAGATACCCTTCCGGCGCATGCATCTCCCATACCGTAATCGTTCCAAGCGGAAGCTCGCTATTTTCAAAAAACGGATCTCCGCTGATCAGGTGCGCCTCATCCATACGGACCACACCATCCGCATCCGACTTCAGCTTCCAACTCCTGAGCGGCACCTTCACACCGATCTCATTTTGATTGTCAAAAATGCTATCAAAAAATGCCACATGAAATTCTGCTCCCGCAAGAGAAAGTCCTGCCTGCGCCTGCCCTTTCCCTGTTTCCGCATCCTGCTTCCGGATCAGGATTTCCACCTTTATCTTTTCCGGTTCATCCTGACACTCATAGGTCACGGTCTGTCCGGCATTCACCGTGATCTGCCGCAGCTTTGTGTCCAGTACATAGCCTTTCGGTGCTTTAGTCTCTTTGATGTCATAGGAACCCTCCGGCAGATTTTCTGCCTTCCCATATCCTTTCTTGTCTGTCCGGATTACGCAGACTGCCTCGGATGTCCCACTTTTACAGACGGTATACTCTGCCCCTTCCAGTGAGTAAAGCTGATTATCAGCCGTAATCTCTGACCTTGCAGAGCTCTTCATGATCTCTAGGCTTCCATTATGGGTTGTCTTAAAAAGATATATCGTTGATCTGGATTTTGCCACAAGCTGTGAAATCTGATTGCCACTCGACGGGATGGATGCCGAATGCCAGAACCGGTTATCGTTGCTATTATCTCCCCAGAAAAATCCAATATGGCAGTCTGCATCTTCTTCCTCCCAGGAAACCGGCTCAAAATAGATCACATCTCCTTTTTGCGCTTTTCCGCCCGCAAGCAGCTCCTCAATGGTGTTGTAATGATAGGATTCCACGGCATTGTCTGTCATCCAATGAAACCAGTTGCTCGCATTGACCTTGCCGCCACGAAGACTTCCTTTGTCAATTCCTGACAGATCCGCTCCACATTTTTCCAGAACATAAGCGACAAACCCGGTACAGTTCATTGCCCCATTTCCACCGTAGGCTCCGTTCGGACGCATGCAGTTCTCTGCTGTCAGAGGATATCCGCTGTAAGGCGTTCCCAGATAATAACCGTCCTTTTCGTGGTTTTTTAACTCCTCAAGCACTTTTCCCGGCTCTGCTCCTAATTTTTCATCAAGTTTTACAATCGTTTCTTTCTTTGCGATTCTCTCTGCTGAGTTTGCAGATACGACAGGCATACTGCTGCCCGACAATGATACTACCGCCAGAATCACACTTAGTATTCCGGCAAAATGATTCTTCATATATTTCATAAAAGTTTCTCCTTCTGCCTTTTCAGGTCAGAAAAGAGAATATAAAAGACGAGTACCCTTACTATAAAGGAAGAGTACCCGCTTGTCAATAGTATTTTATTGTTGATCTGCCTCCAGAACGATCACATTTCTCGGTCCCACAAGAATTCTTTCCTCCGAAATCCGTACCGGATTCTGATAAATTTCCTGCTTTTTATCTCCAGTATTTGCCGCCACATGCCAACTATATCCGCCCGGAAGTTGTGGAAGTTCTACCCAGACACCTTCCCAGTATGGATTCATCAGAAGATACACACAGTCTTCTTTTGCCATTTTGTTATCATATCCGGCAAACATGACTGCCGCCGTCCGGATCTCCGGTCTGGAAAAATCCAGTTTCCACGGCACTTCACCGTGAAAGCTGATCTCCGGAAATCCAAGACTGCTCGCCCCTGCATCTCCTGTGATCGACGGATGCCGTTTCCGAAATGCCGTCATATAAGCACAAAAATCAAATACATCCTGAAACTTTTCTTTTCTTGTCCAGTCCAGCCAGGAAATCTCGTTATCCTGACAGTAGGCATTATTATTCCCGAACTGAGTATTGCCAAACTCATCACCTGCAAGGAACATCGGTGTCCCTCTGCTGCAAAGCAGGACCGCAAAAGCATTTTTCATCATCCGGTGGCGCAGTTCAACAACCATCACCTGATCAGTGTCCCCCTCTGCCCCACAGTTCCAGCTCCGGTTATCGTCACTTCCATCAAGATTTCCCCATCCATTAGCCTCATTATGCTTCTGGTTATACGAATAAAGATCATACAGGGTAAATCCATCATGGCAGGTCAGGAAATTCACAGAAGCATGTTTTCCGCGGATTCTGGTATCATAGATGTCCGGAGAACCGGCAATTCTCTGAAGCGCTGCTCCTGCTGCCCAAAGTCCCCCTTTTAAATATTCCCGCACGTCATCCCGGTATCTTCCGTTCCATTCTGACCATCTGCGGAATGCCGGAAAACTTCCGACCTGATAAAGTCCGCCGGCATCCCACGCCTCCGCGATCAGCTTTGTGTCTGCAAGCAGCGAATCATAGGCAAGATTCTTTACGAGTGGTGGATTTTCCATCGGTGACCCATCCTCATTTCTTCCCAGGATCGAGGCAAGATCAAACCGGAAGCCGTCCACCCGGTACTCTGCCACCCAGTATCGCAGACAATCCTGGATCATTTTGATCACCACCGGATGATTACAATTCACAGTATTTCCACAGCCACTGAAATTATAATATTTTCCATCGGGTGTCAACATATAATAAATCTGATTGTCAAATCCTTTAAACGAAATAAACGGTCCGCATTCATTTCCTTCTGCCGTATGGTTAAACACCACATCCAGGATTACTTCAATCTGGTTATCATGCAGTTCCCGGATCAGTTCTTTTAATTCTACTCCTTCCCGGTTGTATTCCGTTGATGCTGCATAGCTCGTATTCGGCGCAAAAAAGCTGACTGTATTATACCCCCAGTAATCAATCAGTTTCTTTCCATCAACCTCACGGCTCCCCTGCAGTTCATCAAATTCAAAGATCGGCATTAGCTCCACCGCATTAATCCCCAGTGTTTTCAGATAAGGAATTTTTTCTTTGATTCCGGCAAAGGTTCCAGGATGACGGACACTTTTGTCCATCTTCGTGAATCCCCTGACATGCATCTCATAGATGATCAGTTTTTCCATCGGGATCTTATCCGGCTTTTCACTGCCCCAGAAGAAATTATTCCGGACTACTCTGGCACGATATCCCCCTGTATTTAGTGCTTTTCCCCATACACTCTGTCCGGTAACTGCCTTTGCATACGGATCCAGTAAAATATGCTTTTTATCAAACAGCAGACCTTCCTTTGGTTTCCACGGTCCGTCTAGCCTGTACGCATATTCAAATTCTTCAATATCCAGTCCGAATACCATCATGGAAAATACATCCCCGATCCGGCAGTTTTCCGGGAATGGGATCACCGCATAAGGTTCCGGTTCCTTTCTGTGAAACAGAAGAAGTTCACATGTCACAGCCCCTTTTGAATGCACTGTAAAATTAACTGCCGACTGAAATGCAGTCGCACCCTCATCACGATACAGTCCGGGACAGATTTCAAATCCATTTACATTTTCTGTCGGAACCCATCTTGGCATCATTTCTTCCAGCATTTTACCAGCTCCTTCCATGTCATGTTTTCAGTATAGCACATTTTTCTTAATCATGAAAGTAAAGATTCTATTACATCTTCTGCATATTCAAGATGATCACATCTCCACGCATCTGCTCCGCAGAAAACAAGACCATTTTTTGCATCGCCCGTGACTGAGGTAATCAGCGCATCTGTAATACAATATGGAATCTTATCTGGACGGCAATTTTTCAGACAGCCTCTGCAGCGCACTGGCGCTATGCGTCCTCCAGACATAATGGTATCACTAAATTTATTTCTGACAGCTCGTCCCGGAAGGCCAACAGGACTGTCAATTAAAATAATATCTTCCTTTGATGCATCAAGATAAGCCTTCTTAAAAGCATCTGATGCATCACATTCATATGTTGTAACGAAACGAGTAGCTGCCTGAATAGCGTCCACGCCTAACGAAAAAGCATGATCTGCTGCTTCCTTTGTGCTGATGCCTCCTGCCAAAACGACTGGAATTTCTTTGTTAAAACGCGCCGCATACTCACGGCAGACTTCAATAATATTACGCACCTCTTTTTCATAGACATCAAAGGTATAATAGGAGAGCTGATCTTTTGCAAATCCAAGATGACCACCAGCAAGCGGTCCTTCAATAATCACAAAATCTGGTGCGCAGTGATGCTTTTTCTCCCAATAGCGAAAGATTACACGCGCCGATTTTTCAGTTGAAACGACTGGTGCAAGTGCTGGTGCCTCCACAGATTG
>OLQC01001882.1_pt1 | contig 15374 bp, 14 predicted proteins | sample 1672471 | NCBI WGS metagenome assembly OLQC01 (sample SAMEA3136689, study PRJEB25190) | human gut metagenome | biome: human gut; feature: human-associated habitat; material: faeces | place: Austria | collected 2013
ATACAATTAATCCGTCTATGGAAGACAAAAGAAAAGAAGATTTGCTTGAGCGTTTAGCAGAAGAAAAAGAAGATATTGGAATTACAGTAGAACTGGGAAAAATGTATGGCAGTTATGGAAAACATATGAAATATCCAGAAAAATTATATGAAAAAGAGTTGTTCTAAAAGAATATATTTGCAACATGTAAATATAAATAAAACACAAAATGGAGGAAAAAGGATGAAAATCAAAAAAGTACTTAGTTTGGCGTGTGCTATTGCTATGGTAGCCGGACTGATCGTTGTGCCGGTGGTAAGTCTGCTTACACCAAAGCTGAACAAACAGAAAGTGGATCAGATCTTTACCTGCTATGATGAGAAAGTGTCTGTTAAGCAGAAGATTGCTTTGCCGGATGATCAGCAGGTTGAACGTAAGTGATGGCATGGTGAGTGTTAATATCTTTCATATGACAGGTTTTCAGACAGGGGAATCATAAAAATGAGAGAAATGTAGAATAATTGGATTGACTGCCATAGAATAATAGGGTAAAATAATTGTACAGAAAATAGCACAATAAATAACACAATAAATAGTGCAATAAATAGTACAAGAAATTATATGATTATGAAAGGCTGGTGAGATTATGTTAGCTGTGAATTATTCTACAATCCAAAATCATTTAAAAGATTATTGCGATCAAGCAACAGATAATCACGAGACTGTTATTGTTACACGTAAAGGCGAAAAGAATGTTGTAATCATGAGCCTTGAAAGATACAATCAGCTTGAAAAAGCTGCTCGTAATGCAGAATATCTTGCTATGATTGACAGAGGAATTGCACAATTATCTGCAGGCATGGGGAAGGAACATGAACTGCTTGAGGTAGATGAATGAAAAAGTTATGGGCTGACAGAGCATGGGATGATTATCTATATTGGCAAATGCAGGAATAGAAGAAATGCCGCCTGCACCGACAAAAAAGATCTGTGCAAGCGGCATTTTGGAAATTTTACGTTGTATAATATTGCGCCTGTGCATTCCACAGTTCATAATATTTTCCGTTGCTGTCGGCAAGGAGTTCTTCATGACTTCCGAGTTGAATGATTTCTCCTTCATGAAATACAGCAATTTTGTCGCAGAAGCGGCATGATGCAAGACGGTGACTGATATAGATAGCGGTTTTGGTTCCTGCGATTTCATTAAATTTACTATAGACTTCGTATTCTGAAATTGGATCGAGTGCAGCAGTCGGTTCGTCAAGGATGATGAACGGTGCATTTTTGTAGAGAGCACGGGCAAGAGCAAGCTTTTGTGCTTCTCCGCCGGATATCTCTACGCCATCAGCATCAATATCTTTGTAAAGAAACGTATTTAACTTATTTGGTAATGAGTTGAGACGTTCGGCAAATCCGGCCTTCTTCAAACATTCGATCACTTTATCTTCATCATAAGAAGCACTGGCAGAGACATTTTGCCCAAGAGAGAAGGAAAAAAGACGAAAATCCTGAAAAACGACCGAAAAAATGGAAGTGTATTCGTTGTAGTCATATTTCTTGATGTTCACACCGTTGAGCAGTATTTCTCCTTCGGTTGGATCATATAAGCGGCACATCAGCTTAATAAAGGTTGTTTTGCCGCTGCCGTTTCTGCCCACCACGGCTAAATGCTCGCCGTTTTTGATTTTGAGATTAACATTTTGGAGAGCATAATTTTCCGCACCCGGGTATTTAAACGAAACATTTTTAAATTCAATTTCAAATTCGGTGCCGCAAAGCTCTTGCGTGCCGTATTCTCTGCCGTCTTTATGCTCTGTTATCGCAAAATAAATCTTGGCAAGCGGCAAAATTTCCGCAAGCTTGCCGAGCGTGTTTGCGATTTGCATAACGCCGTTTATTATTTGCATAAACGCCCCGCAATACATAACAAGCGAGCCTATATTAAACAGCCCGAAGCTGCCCTTAACGCCGATGAAAACATAAACGCCGAAAGCCACTGCTGCACCCATTATCGCAACAACGGAGCTGGTTTTCGCCGTGCGCATGGATATCTGTTTTAAGGTTTTTTCGCCGTCCGTCAGTATCTTATTCGTTGCAATTCGGTTTATCAGGCTTTGCTCTTTGTAAACTCTGATTTCCTTGCCCGTTTTATAGTCGCCGAAAATGTCTATAAAAGAATAAAATAATCTGTCCAGCGTGGCATAGGCTTCGTTGGCGGCAAGGTAGGAACGGTTCATTTTAATCGCGATAAGCAACATAATAACCGCCATTGCCGCAATCAAGCCGATCAGCGCAATCAAAAATATCGGCCTTTCAAAAAAGCTTTCGCCCGTTTTCGTGAATCCGATTTTCAAAAGCGGCATAATCATTATCACGGAAACGATCACCGTGTAAACCCCGCTCACAAAAACCTGGCTCGTCCACATAAAATACGAAAATCTTGCCCAGCGGCTTGCTCCCGCTTCCTCGTGCTTGTGGATTGTGTCGCGAAAATTTTCGTCCTCCAGCGTTTCGTATTCCGAATTGTAAATCTTTTTTGCCATTTTAAAATTTTCTTTGTCAAATAAAATATTCGCCAAAACCTGATAGTAATCATCCGTATATTCACCGGCAAACATCAGGGCAAAATTAAGCAAAACGGCAATGCATATGTATGAAATCAGGCTTTTAAAATCTGCGCCGCCGGAAAGAAGCGCAATTATTTTGGCAGTGAAATAAATGTTCACAAAGGGGCGCGTTGCCGTTATTATCGCGTTTGAAAACGCCACCGGCTCAATGTGCTTGTCAAGGCGTGATATCTCGCGATACATTTTAAAAATCATTCTAAAGTTTTTCATTCGCCCGCCGCCTCTCTTTCCTTGTAATAATAGCTTTGCACTTGGTACATTCTGTAATATGCGCCCTTTTTTGCCATAAGCTCGGCGTGTGAGCCCTCCTCAATGATTTCTCCGTTTGAAACAAACAAAATCCTGTCGCAAAATCTGGTGGAGGATAATCTGTGCGAAATGAAAAACGAAAGCTTGCCGCGTGTCAGCTCGTTGTATTTCAAATAAAGCTCGTTTTCGGCAATCGGGTCAAGTGCGGCAGTCGGCTCATCCAAAATCAAAATCGGTGCATTTTTATAAATTGCCTTGGCAAGCAAAAGCTTTTGCTTTTCGCCGCCGGAAAAATCAACCGCGTTTTTGTAAACCTCTTTGCACATCAGGCTGTGCTCCCTGTCGGGCAGGGAGTTTATTTTATCCGCAATTCCCGCTTTTTCAAATGCGTCAAAAAGGCGTTTTCGGTCGTATTCCGTGCCGGCGGTTATGTTTTGCTGAATTGTCATCGGCAAAAAGTAATAATCCTGGAATATCGTGGCAAATAAATCAAAGCAGCTGCTTTTTGAAACGGCGGCCGTGTTTGTTCCGTTAATTAAAATTTTACCGCTGCTCGGTGAGTAAAGCCCGCAAAGCAGCTTTATAAGCGTTGTTTTGCCCGCTCCGTTTTTCCCCACAACGGCAATCTTTTCGCCGGCTGCGAATTTCAAATTTATGCTTTTCAGCGTTGGCTCCTCTGCAGCGGGGTATGTGAAAGAAACATTCTTAAATTCAACGGAATTGATCTCCTCCGCACTGAAATTTTTGCCGCTGTCCGCCGTGTCCTCGCTCTCCATATAGGCTCTGTATGCCCCGCATTCTTTGCAGTCGCGCTCGATATTATTATATGAATAAACAAGCCCCATAACCCAGTTTGAAAAGCCGGTTATTATGCCGAAATAGAAAATAAAATCCGAAACGCTTAGCCTGCCCGCCGTAACCAGATAAACAAGATAGGCATAGGCAATAACCTCGCGAATAAGATTAAGCAGCGCCGTAATGCCGTCAAATGCAACAGCTTGGTGGGTGTATTTGGTATAAATTTTTTCGATTTCATAAAGAAATTTTGCAAGCGCTTTTATAAAAGATTCCGAAAAACCGTATAATTTAATGTCTTTTGCGGCTCGGCCGTCCTTTGCCAAATGATAAAAATAATCGAATTTTTTGCTCTGCTTTGAAGCGGCGTTCAGGTTTTTGTATTGCTTGTCCGAAAGCTTTTTCAAAACAAAGAATTGCAATGCGCAGGTGGCAACAATCAGCAAAATTATAAATCCGTTTATTTTTATAATCAGCACACTTGATGTGATAACGCCGGTTATCGCCACGCAAAATTGATTTAATCTGTCTATAAAATTCGCGCCGCCGGACCATCGCCCGTTGTAAAACGCCTCCGCGCGCTTTTGAATTTCGCGCTGTTCAAGATTTTCAATATTAACATAATCGGTTTTTAAATTTTTTTGAAACGCCGCCACGGCATATCGCATGCGCACAATTCTTGCCCCGCCGCGGATAAGCTCCTGCATAAAGGGGTCTATCCAAATAGTCAGCGTCAGCAGCAGGCTTAGAAGGCCGATAATCGTTATAAGCCTTTGCACGGTTACGCCCTCGGTTATGCAATCAATCATTGCTTTGGGTATGTATGCTGTTACAATCGGCTGAAAAACAAGTGCCGGCACACGAATAAAGAAATATATCAGGCTTTTTTTATCCCATGCAATCCAGTTTTTCAGCATGTATTTTATGTTTGCTTTCATGTTTTTCCCCTTCTTAAAATCTGCTTTAAACAGTTGATATGCCGCCGCGGATGATTTTTGAGTATGATACCCTATGTTTGCATTATATAACGCAATAATCTATATGTCAAGAATGCCAATGCTTTATTATCTAACTATAACATTAGATAATGCAGGGGTGATATAGTGATTAGGCTTAATGCACTTGAATTGCTTAAAAAGCAGGGCAAAACAAAATATTGGCTTTATAAGCAGCTTGATATGAGCTATCAAAATTTTAATAAAATGATAAATAATGAAACTAAATCAATTAAGTATGAAAATATAGAGGCAATGTGCCAGCTGCTTTGTTGCACGCCGAATGATTTGCTTAAAATCACCGATGATTGATAAAAAATCAGGTAAAAGCATTTCTTTAATCAAGCAAAAATAAAATATGCTATTAGATCCGCAGTCGTTCGGCTGCGGTTTTTTTATATTTAAAATGCTTTGGGGCAAAATATTTTAGAGGTGTTTTTTGTGAAAATAAAAGGGAAAACGGCTTTTTTCGATAACCCGCCGGTTATAATCGGTTCTGCGGGTGTTTGCGGCAAAAAAGAGGGCGAGGGCCCGCTTGCGGGTGATTTTGATGCCGTGTTTGAAGATACAACTATGGGCATGGATTCGTTTGAACTTGCCGAATCCGCAATGCTGCATGATGCCGCATCAAGAGCGCTTGCAAATTCGGGCACGGCGGCAAGCGATGTTAATTTTATTCTTTGCGGCGATCTGCTCAATCAGTGCATAGGCAGCTCGTTCGCCGTTAAGGATTTGCAAATTCCCTGTGTCGGATTGTATGGCGCTTGCTCCACCATGGCGCTGTCGCTTGCCGCAGGCTCAATGCTTGCAGATGGCGGTGCATCGTGTGTGCTGGCGGGCACATCAAGCCATTTTTGCTCCAGCGAGCGGCAGTTTCGCTATCCGCTTGAATATGGCGGTCAGCGTCCGCCGTCTGCGCAGTGGACCGTTACGGGCGCGGGCTGTGCCGTGATAAAAAGCGAGGGAAGCGGCGTAAAAATTCCGGCGGCTTCAATCGGCACGATTTGCGATCTCGGCATAACGGACGCCAATAATATGGGTGCGGCAATGGCGCCGGCGGCAGAAAAAACGATTTTTGATTTTTTGCGCGATTCGGGCACTTCGCCATCGGATTATGATTTGATTTTAACGGGTGATTTGGGCTTTACCGGCTCGAAGTTGCTTTATGAGCTGTTTGAAAAAGAGCACGGCATTGATTTGCGCCCGTTTCATAATGATTGCGGCCTTATGATTTATGATTTGAAAGGGCAGGATGTAAACAGCGGCGGATCCGGCTGCGGCTGCTCTGCCTCGGTGCTGTGCTCGCATGTTATGAAGGAAATGCGCCGCGGTGCGCTTAAAAGGGTACTTTTTGTTGCCACGGGTGCGCTTATGTCTGCCACCTCAAGCAAGCAGGGTATGCCTATTCCCTCGATTGCGCACGCCGTGGTTTTGGAGGTGTGATTTATGGATTTGAAAAATGATATCAAGGTTATCGGCAGCTTTCAAAAAGCCGTGAATGCGCTTTATGCCGCAATCACCGTTATCAGAATAGCGGCAGTTGCTTTTTTGATTTTGCAAACCGTGGTGCTCATTTGCTCAAACCGCCCCGCCGGAAAAATGTAATGCTGCGAAGCAACGCTGAAATCAAAACAATTTTAAAAATACCGTTCCCGCACACAGCAATTGCAAAAAGGCGAAGCTTCGGCCGCTTATGCAGGTTGCCTGTTGCATGAACGGTATTTTTTTGTTGACTTCGGCATGAAATAGATTGCGATAATTATTGATTATTCGATACGAATACGATATAATAATATTGTAAATGCTTTTATATATGGTGATGTTATGGAAATAAGAAATGGAAAATTGATTATAAGTAATGCCGGCGGCACGGCATCAAGCGGTGCTAAAACATATAAGGCGTCATTGCCGACTACATGGATAAATGCGCTCAAATTGAATGAAAAAAACAGACGGATTGAACTTTGCTTTGACGGAGAAAAAATTATAATTAGACCAGAAATGTCATTTGAAGATTTTGTTAGTGACGCAAAAAAGAAAGAACATAGATTGTTAAAATTGAGTTATTATAATAAAGCAGATTTATGTACTGTTATTATTGCCGATTACAGTAATAAATCCGTAAAATTTAAAGATTTTACAGATAATCCGGTTTATACTGCTTTCGGAATTAAAAAAAATGTAAATTGGGAAGATTACAATTCTTTTTTAGAAGAAAGGTGTGTTCCAAAAAGTCGAATGGGTATAAAAGAGTATCTTGTTTCAATAGGTGTTGATGGTTATGAGCCGATTGAAATTATAAAAAAAACAAAAGGTAAAATGGCCGAAGATTACCAGCATATAGAGGTGGAAAAGCTTTAATGAGCATTAAATTAGTTACAAATGATAAAATTGCTTTAACTTCATCAAAAGGGAATCAGGAAAAATGGGTTGAAGACGGAGTATGGTACAAGCTTGACCAATTCGGATATGAAGCGCTTGCAGAGTGTGTCGTATCCGAAATTCTTGAGAAAAGTAACATTGAAAAAGAAACACCATTTAGGTTTGTGAGGTATAAAACAGAGAAAATCAATGTTCATAATATCCAAAGAGTCGCTTGCGTCAGCAGAAGTTTTTTAAGGCAGGATGAAACAATTATCACTTTAAACAAATTACTGTCGAACAGTATCGAAATTTCCTTAACGGAAAAGCTCGGCAGGCTTACAAGTGATAAAAAGCGAATTCAATATTTGGTTGATTCCACAAAGAAAATCACAGGGCTTTCTGATTTTGATAAGTATTTAACTTTGCTTTTTGAAATAGATTCTTTAATTATGAATGATGATAGGCATTTGAATAATATTGCTGTTATTGAGAAAAACGGAAAGTTTGATTATTGCCCGATATTTGATAACGGAGCAGGACTTTTATCAAACACGCAAATTTACAGAATGGATATTGACCCAAACGGTATTATGAAAAATATGGTTGCAAGTCCGTTTTTTATGACTTTTAACAGAGAAGTTAAAACTGTGCATTCGCTCTACGGTGCAGTGTTAAAAATGCCTAAGCTTACGAAAAATGAAATAACGGAAATTGTAAATCCGTATCTTAATTTTTATCCGCAGCGTGACAGAGCATTTATAAAGGACCGAGTTGTTTGCTGCATTACAGAGCGGCAAAAGATGATTTAAATACATAAATAATATAGTTAATAATTTAATCCAGCGTTATATCAATTGTTTTTGGTAACGGAGAATAATTATGAGCAATAATTCAATTGTTGATAAAATCGAATTTGCAATAAAATACAAAGTGCCATGTGAAGTTTATTATAAAAACAGTTACAGACCATGGAAGATAAACATTTATGCTTTTGATGATGGCCAAATCCAATGGAGCAGTGCCAAAAAAGAAAATCCGGAAACGGGAAATGTAGAAGCGGATTTAAAACTTATGAATTTGAGCAATATAAGAGATTGTAATTTCACAGGTAATGACGACATTGAGTTTCACAAGTATATCAAATGTAAGAATAACGGAATAGACGATTATAAATCTGCGGAAAAGGATTTGGATAATTTATTTCATTATTATGGAGAAGTTTTGGAGGCTCAAATAAATGAATTAGTGTCCAAAAAAACTTTAACTAAAGACGAAGAAACCGAATTGGCTTCTTTGAAAAACAAGAGTAAACTGCTTGAAATGATTTTGAAAAAACTATTTGAATCCGAAGACGACTTGTTGTTTCCTTTTGTAACAGGTGCAGAGTTTAATAACAGCATAATTGATGCAGAGGACAGACCTATACTTTTGCTTGGCAATTCCAACGCTTCGCAAAAAAACGCAATCGAAAAATCGTTGTCTGAAAAAGTTTCGTTTATTGAAGGGCCGCCGGGTACCGGTAAAACAACCACAGTATTGAGTATTGTGGCAAATCTTCTTTACAGGAATAAAAAAGCAGTAGTTGTTTCTAAGAATAATTCGGCTATTGATAATATAGCCGAAGAACTCGATAAACTTGATATGCCGAAAATATATGTTAGATTAGGTAACAGCAGCTATACCACAAATTTATTTGAAGATATATTAAAAGATATTGAAAATTATCAGCTGGAAGTTGAAAAATACGCAGATGTTGAGGAACCGAATATTGTTGAGCTCAACGCGGAATACGCTTCGATAAGAGAAAAAGAGCTTAAATTAAATGAACTTGTAAAGAAAAAGAACGAGCTTGCCGAATTTGAAAATCAAAAAAGGCATATTGAAAAACGGCAGGCTGCTTATAATGAAGAATTCTCCGGCAAATTGCCTTTTTGGATAAGATTTTTAAATGCAGATCAATTGGCAAAAATTATCGGCAAGGTATCAAAGAAAATAGAAAAATACAGCAGTAACATAAACAAAAAAATTTCGATATTTGATATTGCAATTGCCGCTTTATTTTGGGGAATTAAATCAAATAATTATTTTAAACAATATTTGCTTTTGAAATGGCAACTTGAAGCAATTTATCTAACGGAAAAAATGTCTGAAGTTGATAGATATATTAAAGAAAATGATTTTAATAAACTAAAAGGTGAAATAAATGAATTGTATGCCGGGTCATATTGCCAAAAATCAACCGATTTGTTAAAAAAAGCATTGTATAAACACTATTTAAAAAGCGAGGTAAAAGTTAATCGGTTGATTAAAGAAATCAAACTTTTTAAGGCCAAATATAAAAGCGAATTAAAAGAAAATGAATATGATGGCGATTTTCTGAAAGAAAAGAGCAGGCTTATACAAATGATTACCGACTTCTTTCCGTTCACTTTAACTACCGCCGATTCATTACCGAATAATTTTTATGAATACAGAAACGGTAAGGAAAAGTTTGATTATGTTATTATGGATGAAGCAACACAATGTGATGTGATCTCGGGGCTTCCTGTTTTGTTTTATGCCAAGCATTGCGTTATATCGGGCGACAGTAAGCAATTAAGCGCAATCACCGGAAATAATGAATTTGATATTGATGATTCAAATATCGATGAAAAATTTAAATATTTTAGTAATGATTTTTTGAATGCAACAAAGTCGGCATTTTGTGCCGAACCAACATTGCTTAAAGAGCATTACAGGTGTGATTATAATATAATCAATTATTGTAATCGCTTTTTCTATAATAATGAGCTAATTATATATAAAAGCGCAAATGTTGATGCTATGGAATTGATTGATGTATCGCAGGGTAAGTATTCGTATTATGATGATTCGTCATTCAGCAACGAGCGGGAAATATACGCCATAAATGAACAATGCTCGGGAAATTTGTCGTATTCATATGTTATTACGCCTTTTAAAAATCAAAAAGAGCTTTTAAAGAAACAATTTTCAAGCTATAAAGATAATTGCGGCACAATTCATTCATTCCAAGGCAGAGGAAAAGAAAATGTTTATTTTTCAACTGTGTTAAACAACTTGAACATTTGCAATAAGCATTTATCGAGTGATCATAATTTGTTTACTCCGGAACTTGTTAATGTCGCTGTTTCAAGAGCAAAAAGCAAATTTGTTTTGGTTACCGATAAAAAATATTTTTCGGAACGCTCACAGCTGATTAAAAATCTGATATTATATATTGATAAATACGGTAAAGAAATTCCGGATAAAACCGTGTGCCTATTTGACTATTTATATAAACAGATGCCTACATATGTTGAAGTAAAGAATTGCAGTAATCCGTTTGAATTAAAAGTTTTTGAAACTTTGGAAAAATTTTGTGTTGAACATAAAGGGTTTTCCGTGTTTGCAAAATTGCCTTTGGCAGAGCTGGTTACAGACGAATATTATTTAAACACACACAACGAAATCAGGCGCTTTGTTTTAAATGAAAGAACCCATGTTGATTTCACTATTGTGAATGCTCTTGAAAATCCTGTGCTCGCAATTGAGCTTGATGGGCAAGAACACGATAGCGAAATTCAAATTCAAAGAGATATTAAAAAGAATAAAGCACTTGAGCATATGAATATACCGCTAAAACGAATCAATTCAAAATCGGCGTTTTGCGAACAAGATTTGATCAGTATGGTTGAAAGTTCAGTTTGCAATGCGTCTGCAACTAAAAAATATCTTTAAAAAAGGAAAATTTATTTTTTCTTTTAATAAAAAAAGAGTATCTCGGCAGAGATACTCTTTTGTTTAGTTATAATCCGTTAAATGCTGATTACTCCGAATGTGTTAAGAACAGAGCTTACAAGAATTGCAAAAATGAAAACGGGTGCAATCCATTTGATCATAACATTATAAAATTTCTTTTCCTTGAATTTGCCGTTAAGCTCAATTTCATCGGTAATGGTTTTTGGCTTGATTGCAAAGCCGACCATAATGCAGGTGAACAAGCCAACAACGGGAAGAAGAATGCTGTTTGAAACAAAGTCAAGGAAATCAAGAATTCCCATATTCATTATGGTGAAGTTTTGCCAAATGCTAAAGCCGAATGCACAGCACATACCGAGCAGCAGCGTGTAAGCATAAACCAAAAGCGTGGCTCTTTTTCTTTCCATTTTATACTTGTCGGTAATGCCGGCAACAATTGCTTCCATAACGGAAACAGAGCTTGTGAGCGCGGCAAAAAGCACCAAAAGGAAGAAGGCTGCACCGATAAAGTTGCCGATTTCCATGCCGGCGAAAACCTTGGGCAGGGTATCAAACATAAGGCTTGGACCTTGGCCGAGAGCTGCTTCGTCTCCGCCCGAATAAACAAAAACGGAAGGCACAATCATAAGGCCGGCAAGAAATGCCACTGCGGTGTCAAAAATTTCAATTTGGCGAGTGGATTTAACAATGCTTTCGTCCTTATTGAAATAAGAACCGTATGTTACCATAATGCCCATTGCAAGCGACATTGAATAAAACATTTGCCCAAGCGCGGCAATAAATGTCATTACGCTCAGCTTTGAAAAATCGGGTTTAAGGTAATATTCAACACCTGCTTTTGCTCCGGGGCGTGTTACAACAAATATAGAAAGCGCAACTGTTAAAACAACAAGCGCAGGCATAAGGAATTTGCTCATTTTTTCTATTCCTTTATCAACGCCTAAAAGAATTATAACCGTTGTGGCGGTTGCAAAAATGAAAAACCAAATCAAAGGTTCAACGGGCTTTGAAACGAATTGACCGAAAAATCCCGCTGCAGCAGCTTCATCAACCTTGCCTGCAATCATCTGTGCGGCATATTTTGTTACCCATCCGCCTATAAGGCAATAATAGGGCAAAATAAGCACCGGCACAAGTGTTGCCAAGCCGCCGAGCCAATTCCATTTTTTGCTGAGTGCACCGAATGCGCTCATCGGGCTGAGCTTGGTTTTGCGCCCGATTGCAATTTCCGTTACCATTAAAGTAAAACCGAATGTAACGGCAAAAACAATGTAAACAAGTAAAAACATACCGCCGCCGTATTTTGCTGCCAAATAAGGAAATCGCCAAATGTTTCCAAGGCCGACTGCGGAACCTGCGGCAGCCAAAACAAATCCGAGTCTGCCGGAGAATGAGCTTCGCTTAGTGTCACTCATAAATAAAGTGTCCCCTCTCTGAAAAAAGAATATTTGCTCCATTATATCATTTATGCCTGCCTTTGGCAATATGGCAGGCAATATATCTTTTGTGTATATGCCTATTTGTTATACTGTATGCATATATTGCGCAAAAAGCCGTCAAAATCCGCTATTTGCAGCCGTGTATCGCCTCTGAGATTGACAAGAAACCCGCCATTTGGTAAGATTATATTGGATTTATTTTATCAAAAGGAGGGATTCGGCGCATGAGCAATCATATGAGCGGCCACAGGCAGCGGCTCAAGGACAGATATTCGGCCGGAAGCAGTAATTTAACATATGATTATGAAGCGCTTGAATTGCTGCTTACATATTCGATTCCGCGCATGGATGTTAAGCCTGCGGCGAAGGCGCTGATTGAAAAATTCGGCAGCCTTGATAATGTGTTTTCGGCGGATGTTTCTCAGCTTGAAACGGTGCCGGGAATCGGCAGAAACTCCGCAATTTTGATTTCACTTGTGCATGATTTGCAAAAGCGGTGCGCAAAATCCAAAAATTCAAAGGTAACCCGCCTCGGAAATGCCGACGACGCAGAGGAATATTTTATGAATTTGCTCGGCAGTGAGGAGCTTGAAAAATTTGTGATGGTAACGCTTGATAATTCCAATCGCATTGTTGCAAGCAGAATCTTGGCTGCCGGCAGCACAAAGCATTTAAAGGTTTATTCGCGCGATGTTGTGCAGTATGCGCTGTTTGATAAGGCAAGCAGAGTGCTGATTTCGCATAATCATCCGGGCGGAGGCACAATGCCCTCGGCTGCGGATATTGATTTCACTCTTGATTTAAGAAACACTTTAAATGCCGTTGATATCGAGCTTGCAGATCATATAATCGTCGGCGGCGACGGGGCAAAATCAATGCGCTCCTGCCCCACATTCAGAAACTTTTTCACCAAATAATCAATAAAAGGAAAGTGATTTTGTGCCTTATTCGGGATTAAAATATAATAAGCTCAGCCTCGAAATCGAGCAAAAAATTTTAAGCGACAGGGAAAACGGCGTTCAAAATCCCTATCGCTGTGCCGATTCCGCCGTGCTGCGCAGAAATGAAAATGCCGATCGCGCAAGCATTTGGCGCCCCGCTTTTGTGCGCGATATCGAAAAAATAATTCATCTTCCTTATTATAACCGCTATGCGGATAAAACTCAGGTTTTTTCGTTTTATAATAACGACGATATTACCCGCCGCGCGCTGCATGTGCAGCTTGTTTCGCGCATTGCGCGCAATATAGGAAGCGTGCTTGGGCTTAACCTTGATTTGATAGAGGCAATTTCCCTCGGCCACGATATCGGCCATACGCCGTTCGGCCATGCGGGCGAAAGATTTTTAAACGAGCTTTTGCACGCCGAAACGGGCAGATATTTCAATCACAATGTGCAAAGCGTGCGCGTGCTTGATAATTTGTTTGAGCGCAATATAAGCCTGCAAACCCTGGACGGCGTTTTGTGCCACAACGGCGAATTTGAGCAGCAGGAATATCGCCCGGCTTACGGCAAAACCTTTGCCGAATTTGATAAAAGCATGCTTGATTGCTGCGAAAAGGGCGGCGATGCAATATCAAAGCTTGTGCCCGCCACGCTGGAGGGGTGCGTGGTTCGCATTTGTGATATGATAGCCTATCTCGGAAAAGACAGGCAGGATGCGCGCGTTGCAAAAATCATTCCCCGTGATTATAAATTCCAAAGTGAATTTATCGGCGCTGAAAATGCCGCCATTATAAATAATTTAACCGTTGATATTATCGAAAACAGCTACGGCAAGGATTATATTTTGCTCAGCCCCGGCGCATATGATGATTTAAAGCGCGCCAAGGAGGAGAATTATTCCGTTATTTATAAAAACGAGCAGATAAACAGGCAATATAACGAAATAATAGGGCCCATGTTTGCCGAGCTTTATTATAAGCTTTTGGACGAGGTTAAAAGCGGCAGCGAGGGCAGCATAATCTATCGCCACCATATCAAATTTATTGTGGAGGCGCAAAAGTATTATAAACACGGGGATTATCTTGCCGAAAACCCGAATTTGATTGTTGCCGATTTTATTGCCAGCATGACGGATGATTATTTCATTGCCCTGCACGAAAAGCTGTTCCCCGGCAGTAAATATAAAATCAAGTATAAATCTTACTTCAGCGAAGACAATGCTTGATTTGCCTTTTTGAAAAAATATATTCGGAGCACCGATTTGAAATGCCGAAATTCTTTCCTCTTGCGGCAAATCAAATTCGGCGCTCCTTTTGTTTTGTGCGAAAATATTTGTTTTTCAAAAATAAATTTGCGAAAATTGATAAAAAATTATTGACAAACGATAATTTTTGCATATAATGAAGATGTAAAATCTATCCAAGCGGAGGAATTTTCTATGTGGAACAGCGATAAATCAATCGGCCTCACTCATTTTTTGGTGCGTGCGTTTTATGCGGTGCTTGCCGCTGTGGCAATCGCGGCGCCTTTTCTTATGGAAAACGAAGCGGTATACAGTGTTATCGATGTGGCGCGCTTTTTGCCCAAAAGCTATTTGATTCCGTTTTATATCACGGTGCCCGCGGGCTTTGCCGCGCTTGCGTGCCTTGATAAGCTGCTTTCAAATTTAAAAAAGGAAATTGTTTTTGAATCGGCAAATGTGCGCCTGCTTCGCATTTTAAGTTGGTGCTGTGTGTTTGCCGCGGGCGTAACCCTCATCACCGCAATCGTGCTCAGCGCAAAGCACAATCACGAAATATTTATTTATATTTCGGCCATTGCGGAATTTTTCGTGGGCGTGATAGTGCGCGTGGTTAAAAACTGCTTTGAAAAGGCGGTTCAAATTAAAGCCGAAAACGATTTAACGATATAGGAGGGCACTATGCAAATTATAGTTAATCTTGATGTTATGCTGGCTAAGCGAAAAATGTCCTCAAGTGAATTGGCGGCAAAAATCGGAATCACCCCGGCAAATCTTTCCATTTTAAAAACGGGCAAGGCAAAGGCAATTCGCTTTTCAACTCTTGAAGCGATTTGTGATGTGCTTGATTGCCAGCCCGGCGATATTCTTGAATTTAAAAGGTGAAATATATGAATAATATGAATGTGAATAACGGCACGCAAAGTACGCCTTCCGATATGCATAATATGAATAATAATATAAATAAAATAAATAATATACAA
>OLQC01001891.1_pt1 | contig 15326 bp, 8 predicted proteins | sample 1672471 | NCBI WGS metagenome assembly OLQC01 (sample SAMEA3136689, study PRJEB25190) | human gut metagenome | biome: human gut; feature: human-associated habitat; material: faeces | place: Austria | collected 2013
TCGAAGATCGGCTGCATCGAGGCCGTCACGCTGCCTGGAACGTGCGCGATGGACGTATGCCTGCCCATCGTCGAGCGCTCCTGCAGCGCCGAGACGCTGCCCTACTCGTTCACGACCGGCATGGCAGCCTGTCTTTTCTCCGCGCTGCTCGTGCCGCTCATCATGGCGGATATCATCGACGTCGGCATTTCGTCCGGCGATACGGCGTATATCCTGAAAAAATGCCTTGTGCTGGTCGGACTCGGCCTGTGCGGCTTTGCCAGCGCCACGTGCGCGCAGTATTTTTCCGCCAAGGCCGCGACCGGCGCAACTGGCCGCCTGCGCCATGCACTTTTCGCGCACATCCAGTCGCTGTCCTACGCCGAGCTTGACCGGCTCGGCGCGGCCACGCTCGTCACGCGCATGACGAGCGACATGAATCAGGTGCAGACGGGCCTCAATCTGACGCTCCGCCTACTGCTGCGTTCGCCCATCGTGGTTTTCGGCGCGATGCTCATGGCCTTTACCATCGACACAAAGTCGGCGCTTGTCTTCGCCGTGGCCATCCCGGTGCTCTTTGCCGTCGTGTTTGCCATCATGCTCAGCTGCATTCCGCTCTACCGGCGCGTGCAGACGAAGCTCGACGGCGTGACCGGTGCGGCGCAGGAAAATCTGTCCGGCGTGCGCGTCATCCGTGCCTTTACCCGCGAACAGACAGAGACGGAAAGCTTCGCGGAGAAAACCGGAGATCTGTTTTCCGCGCAGCAGTTTGTCGGAAGACTTTCCGCGCTGCTCAATCCGCTGACGTATGTGATCATCAATCTGGCCATTGTCGCGATTTTGCGCGTGGGCGGCGTCCGCGTGAACGAGGGCGCGATCACGCAGGGCCAGCTGATCGCGCTTTATAACTATATGTCGCAGATCCTGGTCGAGCTGATCAAGTTTGCCAATCTGATCCTGAACATCACAAAATCCGCCGCCTGCGCGGGCCGCATTTCACAGGTGCTGGACACGAAGTCCAGCATGGTGAGCGGCGCGGACGCGCTGCCGGACGGCGCGGGAGAGGCGGAGCTGGAATTCCGGCACGTCAGCTTCCGTTATCCGCAGGCAGGCGCGGATGCGCTGACCGATATCAGCTTCTGTGCCGCGCCCGGCGAGACGATTGGCGTGATCGGCGGCACAGGCTCCGGCAAATCGACGCTGGCAAATCTGATCCCCCGCTTCTATGACGCGACAGACGGACAGGTGCTCGTGCGGGGCGAGGATGTGAAAACGCTTCAATTGCAGGCGCTTCGGACGCGCATCGGCGTTGTGCCGCAGAAGGCGCTGCTCTTCTCCGGCACCATCCGGGACAATCTTCACTGGGGCAATGCGGACGCGTCCGACGAGGCGCTCTGGGACGCACTGCGCGCAGCGCAGGCGGATGGCGTCGTGCAGGATAAGAAGGGCCAGCTGGACGCGGCGGTCGAACCCGGCGGGCGCAATTTCTCCGGCGGCCAGCGCCAGCGGCTGACCATCGCCCGCGCGCTTGTACGCAGGCCCGAGCTTCTCATTCTGGACGACAGCGCCTCCGCGCTGGACTTCGCGACGGACGCAGCGCTGCGCAAGGCGCTGTCGAAGCTTCCGTGGAAGCCCACAGTCGTGCTGATCTCGCAGCGCGTGTCGTCTATCCGGCACGCGGACAAGATCGTTGTGCTTGACGACGGCCATATGGCCGGACTCGGCACGCATACACAGCTGCAGCAGACCTGCCCGGTCTATCAGGAAATCTGCCGGTCGCAGGAGAAGGGGGAGGCGAGTGCATCATGAAGCATACATCCTCCTGGGCGCTGCGGCGCGTGTTAAAAAGCCTCGGGCGGTATCTGTCGCTGCTGCTTGCATCCTTGCTGCTGGCCGCGGCCAGCGTAGCGGGCACGCTCTATATCCCCATTCTGGTCGGCGACGCGATCGACCAGATCGTCGGCCCCGGACAGGTCAATTTTGCTGCCGTGGGCAATCTGGCAGTCAAAATTGCGGTGCTTGCCGGACTGACGGCGGTCTTGCAGTGGGTCATGACGGCCATTCACAACCGCGTCTGCTTCTGCGTGACGCGCGACGTGCGCCGTCAGGCATTTTCCCACTTGCAGCGGCTGCCGCTTGCGTATCTGGACAGCCACCCCTCCGGCGACACGCTCAGCCGCATGATCGCCGACGTCGACCAGTTCGCAGACGGCCTGCTCATGGGCTTCACGCAGCTGTTTACCGGCGTTCTGACCATTGTGGGCACGCTCGGCTTCATGCTTTCGATCAGCTGGAAGATCACGCTCGTCGTCGTGCTGCTGACGCCGCTTTCGCTGCTGGTGGCAAAGTTCATCGCGGGGCATACCTATTCCATGTTCCAGCTGCAGTCCAAGGCACGCGGGGAGCAGACCGCGCTGATCAACGAGCAGCTGAGCGGTCAGCGCGTCGTGCAGGCTTTCTCGCACGAGGACGAGAGCCTGCGCCAGTTTGACGCGATCAACGACCGTCTGACGGCGGCGACCATGCGTGCGACGTTCTTTTCGTCCATGACGAACCCGTCCACGCGCATCATTTACAATATTATTTATGCCTGCGTCGGCTTTACCGGCGCGCTCAGCGCCGTGGCAGGCGCGATCACGGTCGGCGGGCTGTCGTGCTTCCTCAGCTACGCGAACCAGTACGCCAAGCCCTTCAACGAGATCACCGGCGTGGTCACGGAGCTTCAAAACGCGCTGGCCTGCGCCGCACGGGTCTTCGAGTTGATCGACGAGCCTGCCGAAACGTCTGACGCACTGGACGCGAAGAAGCTTGAAGCCGTCTCCGGCAGCGTAGAGCTGCAGAACGTCGCGTTCTCCTACACGCCGGAGCAGCATCTGATCGAAAATCTGAATCTCTCCGTAAAGCCCGGCCAGCGCATTGCCATCGTCGGCCCGACGGGCTGCGGCAAGACGACGCTCATCAATCTGCTCATGCGCTTTTATGACGTGAAGGACGGCTCCATTTCCGTCGACGGCAGCGAGATCCGTTCCGTCACGCGCGAGAGCCTGCGCCGCCAGTACGGCATGGTGCTGCAGGATACCTGGCTCAAGACGGCCTCCGTGCGCGAGAACATCCGCCTTGCAAAGCCGGACGCGACGGATGCCGAGGTTGAAGCCGCCGCGCGCATGGCGCACGCGGATTCCTTTATCCGCCGTCTGCCGGAGGGCTATGACACGGTGCTGTCCGACACGGGCGGCACGCTGTCCGCCGGACAGCGGCAGCTGCTGTGCATTGCGCGCGTGATGCTCTGCCTGCCGCCCATGCTCATCCTCGACGAAGCGACCAGCTCCATCGACACGCGCACCGAGGCGCATATCCAGCAGGCGTTTGACACCATGATGCAGGGCCGGACAAGCTTCGTCGTCGCCCACCGTCTGTCCACCATCCGCGAAGCGGACGTCATCCTCGTTATGAAGGACGGCCACATCATCGAACAGGGCCGCCATGAGGACCTGCTCGCCATAAACGGCTTCTACGCCAATCTGTACCACAGTCAGTTCGAAGGGTAAACGCCCTCATCTCCTCCCCTTGCCGCCCGGCAAGGGGAGATTTTTCATACTAAGACGGATAGATTACCCATTATCCGCGAAAACCGGCGAAAGTCAAACGCAGTTGGTAGGGGCGGGGCTCTGCTCCGCCCGGCAGGATGCCCTGAATCTTTGGAAAGCCTCGGCGAATCCGTATGCACGTGCGCATTCGGCTGTAGGGGGGCAGAATGCACCCGTTTTTACGGAACTCTGCGGCAAATTCGCATCTGCCAAATGGGCCGACAGCGTCGCCGGCCCCTGCACCGAAACCTCAATACCCCGTATCCTGTAGGGGCGGACGAATCTGTCCGCCCGCAGAATGCACCGGTTCTTTTGAAGCTCTTCGGCGAATTCGGAGCTTCCAAATGGCCCGAGTAGGCATCGGCCCGTACATACAAGTAGGAAACTGCATTCGTATCCGCCCAAGATTCCCGTTAAAACGAGTGCCCTCCGCCGGGCGGAGCAGAGCCCCGCCCCTATCAGCCCTGTTCGAGTGCCGGTCGTTCTCTGTGTAAATCTGATGTGTGCTGACCTTAAGTTGATGACATTGCCTTGAAAGGGGCGCCTTTTTGTGCGCAAAAAACGCCCCCGGCGTGAGCCGGGGGCGAGGGGTCGATATGCTTAGAACGTCAGGAAGCGGTGGAGCATGACGGCGACCTGAGCGCGGGTGGCGTTGCCCTTTGCGGAGAGGGTCGTCCTGCCGCCGGAGGTGACGCCGGTGATGATGCCGGTGCCGACAGCCCACTGCATTGCCGTGACGGCAAAGGAGCTGACCTGCGCCTGATCGGGATAGCCGCTCAGAGAACCGGTCACGGTCGGACTGCCTTCGTAGCGGTACAGGATAGCCGCGATCTGCTCACGGGTGACATTGCCGTTCGGGTCGAAGGTCGTGGCGGTCGCGCCGTTGACAATGCCCATGTTGGAGGCCCAGAGGACTGCGTTGTAGTAGTACTGGCCCTGCTTGTTGTCGGTGAACTTGTTGGTGATACCGGTAACGGTGGGCTCGCCTGCCGCACGGTAGAGGACCGTGACGAGCATGGCGCGGGTCATCTTGGCGCCCGGCCCGAAGAGCTTCGGGTTCTTGGTGTTGTTGCCCTTGATGATGTCGTTCATGTACATGAAGTCGACCGAGTTGGCCGCCCACTTGTAAGAACCACTCACGTCGGTGAACTGACTGGAGGCCGTCTGCTGGTTGACCTTGAAGGACAGCGTGCCCTTCGTGCTGCCGTCGATGGTGTAGCTGACCTCGACGCTCTTGCTGTCGGCCAGCGGCAGGATATAGAGGTTATCCAGACTGCCGGAGCCAGAGAAGTAGAACTTCGTGCTGCCGAAATCCTTGCTGGTCAGCGCGGTGCAGTTCTTGATGCTGGTGTAGCTGGAATAGAGCTTGCCGCCGACGACACGGTCAATGGTGATGTAGGTGCTGCCGGTGGCGTTATCCGGCGTGAGTTCGTTTGCAATGCCCATGGAGCGGAAGGACGCGCCGGTGGAGTTCAGCGTGTGGGTGTCATTGACATAGACCACAAGCTGGCCGTTCATCTGACCGGACGAGCCGTTTGCCGTGAAGGGGATGGTCACGGTATACTTCGACGTGGTGCTGCCCGCGATGAAGCAGACGTTTTTCAGCAGGTTCGAGCCGGTCGAGACGCTGTAGGCCTCGCTGCCGACCTTGCCGGAGCTGGTCGTGCTGCCCTTGTACAGCGCGCCGTGGGAATTGCTGTTCGTGCCGAAGGTCACGGAGCTCAGACCGGAACCGTAGACCGCCTGGAAGTCGCTGACGATCATCTGCTGCTTCTCGTTGGCAGAAATATGGTATTCGACCGTGCTTGCGCTGGTCATGACATTGATCGTGCCGGTCGCGACCTGGGCGCTGCCGTCATAGGCGGCGTACCTGATGGTGTGCGTGCCGGTGGTTCTCGTCGGACGGTAGACCATCTTGCTGACTTCGCTGGCGGAATACTTGGTCGTCGTGCTGACCGTGCCGGACATGGCGCTCGAGGTATAGAGCGTGCCGTTGGCCGGGGACTCAAAGGTAAAGGTGCTGGGCGTGACCTTCGCGGCGGTCTTGACTGCCGCGGCAAGCTTGCTGCCGTCGAGCAGGACGTAGGTTTCGTTCTCGCCGAGCGTCAGGCTGACAGTGTCCGCCTCGGGGACAGTGACGGTGAACTTCACTTCGGCAGCATACTTTTTCGCGCCGATCGTCGTTTCAGCCTTGATGGTGACCTGACCGCCGGCCTTGGCCGTCGCGGTGATGGAGGGGCTGCTGTTGGTGCTGGTTTTGCTGGAGAGCTTGACGATGTTCTCGTCGCTCGAGGACCATGTGATCGTATAGGTCTTGCCGGTCACATTGGTCAGCTTGCCGCTCACATACTCCTGCGGCGTGCCGGTGATGGTGAACGTCCCGCCGGCTTTTACCGTAGTCGGGTTGAAGACAATGTTGATGTGGTTCTCACCGGTGATGGTGATGATGGCCTTGCGTGTTTCGGCATACTTGCCGTCGTCGGTCGTGACACGGCAGTAGAACACATAGGTTCCGGTACCGGTGATGTACTGCTTGAGATTGGACAGAACCGAACGGTAGTTCGTAGGCTTATCGGTAATTTTGTCTGTCTGAATTGCTTTATCCACACCGCCGGTCGTCTGGTCGCTGTTCATGTACCAGACCACGGATTTGATCTTGCCCGTCGAAACCGACGCTGTCATGGCCAGATCGGCAATGGTGTCCGTGATCTTATAGGCCGCGTTTGCGGGCTGCTCCGAGAAGGAAATGTCGGAGAAGGTCACCTGTTTGTCCGTCGTAACGCCTGTGCCGTTCGGGTCTTCTCTGTTGTAGAAGAATTCCTTCGTAGCCGTCTTGAGGCCGTTGAGCGTATACTTGAACTTCTTGCCGCCGTTCGTGCCGTTTACGACTTCTGCCATCTTGACCGGCAGCTCGTAGATCATCACTTCGTCAGCGTAGATGCTGGTCTGAATCTCGACCTTGGCTGATTCCTTTTCGAACATGGCCTTGAGCTCGGTGTCCGTCATCTTGCCGACCGTCTCACCGATGCTCGGCTCTTCGGTGATCTTGTATGCACGACCCTGATAGACCGTAACATTATAGGTTGCGGTAACATTGCCGTCGACCTTCGCGGTGATCGTCGCCGTACCGGCTGCGACCGGCACGATCGTCGCAGTTGCCGAGGTTCCGTCCGAATCGGTCGTGCCCACCTTGGCAACAGCAGGGGCAGAGCTTGTCCACTCAATGCGGGAATAGGCATTTTTCAGATCCGCAGCGCTTGCAAGCAGCGAATCGGGAGCCTTGATGCGCGCAGTAAGTATCAGCTCGTCACGGATCAACGCAGACTTCACAGCAGGCTTATAATAGCTGTCCTGCAGACCGAAGACCATCGTGCCGTTGTCAAGCAGCGTCTGCAGGCGGGAGGTCTTTCCGTTATAGGACACGCTTTCGTTGTTCATGACCTCAATCGATGTGACGGCCATGCCCTTATTCTTGATGCTGACCGTGCAGACAGCGTAGCTGCCCTCGATCGATGCGGACGGGTTCGTCTGGTCGATCTTCGCGTATGTCAGACCCGCGTTGTAGTCCGCGATGCAGATATAGATCTTCGTTGCGTCGCAGGCCTTGTACGGCTCGACTGTCGCGGAGGTCGTCGAAGCGTTGGGGCGGACATACAGATTGTTATCCTTGGTGTCATACAGATACAGCAGCTTCGGCTGCGCCGTGCCGGAATAGCCGGTCACCTTCGGCTGCAGCGTGGCAGACGTGCCGCCTGCCTCCAGCGACAATACCTGCTGGGCGGTCGGAAGCGTGACCGAGATCGTCGCCGCGCCGCTGACCCTGAAGCCGATGGTCTTGGTCGCAGTCGCGGACGTGGAGGGAGTCATGCTGCCATCGCTCTTCTGATAATACACCTGCGCCGTCAGCGTTGCGCCGCCGACCTTCTCTGCTTTGACAGTCGCTTCAACCTTATAGGTCGTGTAGTTGCCGACCGTGCTTGCGGTGACCTTCGCGCTGGCAGGAGTAACCGAGATGGCGTCGTTATCGCTGGTGAAATGAACTTCGCAGTTTGCCAGATTGCCTGCGGTCACGCCGCTGCTGCCGACCGTGACAGTCGCGGTGAGCGTTCTGGTGTCGCCCTGATTCAGCGCAACCGTGCCGTTGATATTACTGTTGCTGAGCGCCAGCGTAAGGGTATATGCGTCCCGCACATAAACCGTGAAATACTCCGAATGGGATCTGCCATTTGCCAATGTACCGGTGGCCGTGATCCGGACGGCCGTGTTGCTGGCCTTTTTGCCGGTCACGATCGCCTCCGTTTTGCTGCCGCTGACAGCTGCGACTGTCGCGACGCTCTCATCACTGGATTCCCAGTTTGTCACAGTAAAGCCTGTGATCGACGTCTTGATCTTGATCGTCGAGTCCGGCTCGACGCTGTACGCCTGATTTGCAGCCAATGCTGCCGGAACCATCGCCAATACCATGGCGAGCACCAGCAGCAGGCTCATGAATCTTCCAAATGTACGCTTCATAAGTGCACCTCTTTCAATTTGCAGCCGATTGCAGCCGCAGATTTTATGTAACCAGTTTACCATAAAAATTAAAAATTGCAACCGATTTTTACGAAAATGTCTGTTTTACCAAGCATTTCAGCCCATTTCGGCCCATGTTGCGAGGTAGACGTAACACCCGCCACAAGATATTGTGGGCCGCGCCGTGTCCGCATCCGCGCTTCTCTTTCCTACACGCAAAAATTCCGCAAGGGTTGCATCCTGCCGAAAGTTTTCTGTCCGCAAAAAGCTGCCCTTTTGCAAAGGGGGCTTGACAAGAGCAGTCTAATGCGTTAGACTGCAATTACAGTCTAACACATTAGACAAGGAGGGAATGCCTATGTCCACCCCGAAGATCTTTGAGAGCGAATACCGGTTCTGCCTGATTTTATGGGAGCATGAGCCGCTGCCCAGCGCGGAGCTGGCGAAGCTGTGCAAAGAAAGGCTCGGCTGGAGCCGGACGACGACGTATACGGTCATCCACCGTCTAGGCGAGCGCGGCATCGTAAAAAACGAAAACGGCCTCGTCTCCTCCCTCGTCTCCAAGGACGAGGCGCAGGCGGCAGAGCTGGACGAGCTGGTCGAGAAGACGTTCGAAGGCTCGCTCCCCGCGTTTATCGCGGCGTTCGCGCGCAAGACGAAGCTTTCGCAGGACGAGGTCGACCGGCTGCGCGCCATGATCGACGGCTATGAGGAGAAGCGGCCATGACAAATCTTTTTCTCGGCTTTCTCAACCGCAGCCTGTCTGCGGCGGTTCTGATTTTTGCGGTCGTGCTGGTGCGGCTGGTGTTCAAAAAAGCGCCGAAATGGCTGCTGTGCGCCCTGTGGGCGCTGGCGGCGGTGCGGCTTTTGTGCCCGTTCTCGATTGAAAGCGTGCTGAGCCTCATTCCGAGCGCGGAGCCGGTGCAGCCGGAGATCGTGTATTCCGCCGCGCCCGCCATCACAAGCGGCATCCCGGTGGTCGACGCCATTGTAAATCCGCCCTTACAGGCTGCATTCACGCCCGACCCCGCGCAGAGCGCGAACCCGCTGCAAATTCTGACGTGGCTTGCCGCGTGGGTCTGGCTCGGCGGCTGCGCGGTGCTTATCCTGTACGCGGCCGTTTCCGCGCTGCGCCTGCGGCTTCGTGTGCGCACGGCGGTGCGGCTGGAGGGGAACGTGTTCCAGTCGGAATTCGTCCCGTCCCCGTTCATCCTCGGCGTGTTCCGGCCGAGAATTTATCTGCCCTTCGGGCTGGAGCCCGGCGCGCAGGACATGGTTCTGGCGCACGAGCGCGCACATTTAAAGCGCGGCGACCAGCTCTGGAAGCCGCTGGGCTTCCTGCTCCTGACGGCATACTGGTTCAACCCCGTCTGCTGGCTGGCGTATGTTTTATTCTGCCGCGATATCGAGGCGGCCTGCGATGAAAAGGTCGTGCGCGAGCTGGGAGAGAGCTGCAAGACGGCCTATTCCCGTGCGCTGCTGCAATGCAGCGTCCCGCGCCGGATGATCACGGCCTGCCCGCTGGCCTTCGGCGAGACGGGCGTGAAGGGCCGCATCAAGTCCGTTTTAAATTACAAAAAGCCTGCGTTCTGGGTCGTGCTGGCGGCGGTATTCGTGTCCATCGCCGTGGCCGTGTGCTTCCTGACCGACCCGAAGACGGACGCAGAGCAGCCGGAGGAAGAGCCGCCCGCTTCTTCTACCGCAGACAGCCCCGCAGAGGCAGACAGCACGCTCCCGACAAGCGCGTTCTTTTCCAGCATACAGGACTACGCCGAATATTATATCACACAGGTCATTTTGCCGGAGCCAATCGAATATAAGGTGCTGACCGACGGCGGATTTGAGACTGTAACAGATACGGTGCAGGACGCGCAGATGGTGAACCTCGAGCAGCTTGCATCCCTGTCCGGCCTCGACCCGGAGGGAGATTTGCAGCTGTGGAGTTACAAAATTGCGATCGCGCCGGAAAATGCCGACGGGCGCACCTTCATGCTGGGCACCGATACCGGCCTGTCGTATATCGACGGGCAGGAATATCTGGTGGACGGCACCCGCTACCTCGTGACCGTCACCTATCGCAGCGAAACGCAGGACTACCGCCTGCTCGGCTGGACAAAGGACACGGACGGCACGGCGCTGGCCGTGTATGAACAGTCCGGCCGCTTGACGGACTATCTGCGCGACATTTACGCCGCGACCCATGGTGCAAATAATATACAGGGCTATTTCTATCCGAGCTTCTATAACGGCATGGACGGCTACGGCAGGGCCGTTCATATTGACGCATACTTCTCCACCTTCCCGGACGAGGCCGGAGGCTGGGGCGCGTATCTGCCCACGACCGGCTGGGAATACGACGAGCAGGACGACCTCTGGCGCAGCACCTACAGCACCGGCTCGACGTTCGCCGTCCGCTATGTTGAAAAGACGATCACCGAATGCTCCGCCGGCTATACAGCGCGCGGCTGTCTCAGCGAGGTGACGCAGCGTGGCGAGACGATCTCCGTCGAGGCGGGTGAGCAGAACGAGATGGTCTATCTCTGCGGCGTAAAAGATGGCTGTTACGAGGTCACGATCCACTGGCCGCGCGGGGCGGATGAAACCGATGCTTCCGGCTATAACCCGTATCTGCAGGCACGCTATGAAGGGCAGCGGCTAAAGCAGATGGCCGCGAGCTTTACCGCCTGCGCAGGCGCTTCCGTGACGCTGGGAAGCGCGGACGGATACACGTTCCGGCTCGAAACGGAAACGGCCTCCTGCCCGGAGGGCAGGACTGACTGCACGCTTGCGCACACGAAAACGCAGCTTGTCTGTGAGGAAAACGGGCAGGTGCACCCGCTCGGTGCGCCGCTGCTGGACGGTGCGTGGTGGCTGATCGACATCAACGCACCGAAGGCCCGCTTCGGCTATCTGGAACAGGATCTGCACACAGGCCGCTTTTCAAGCGGCAGCGACCGGTTCGATCTGACACGCTGGCGCTCTGACGACCGCGTGGAGATGTATACGGACGCATCGCTGTCGGGCGACCCCATCGCGCTTCCCGATGCGGCAGAGACAGACCGTTCTCTGCCGGTGCAGCGCTGTGAGCTTGTGCTTCCGAACGGGGTCTTCCCCGGCATGGATTACGCAGCCGTTCTGCAAAGGGCGGCAGCCTATCAGGGCAGTCCCGTCCGGAAGGGCAAAATGCGCGGGGACAACTTTACGGTCGACGGCGTGAGCTATCAATTTACACAGCACAGCGACGGCACCGTCCGGCTGGATGCATGGTCCTGCGAGGACGAGCTGCTCTACGGCGGGCCGGGAATCGGCTCCTCGCCGGACTTCCTGCGCGGCATTCAGCTCGGCGACAATCTGGACCATGTTCTAGCCGCGCTTCCCGCTGCCGATTGGACGCCGGAGCAGGAGCGGAAACAGTTCCTCTACGGCAGTTCCGGCGACGCGCTCTGCGCGTGGATCTGGTGGGATCATAACGGCTTTTATAAGATCGACATCGGCTGCGGGGAGCTTTCCTGCATCATTCGCACCGGCACGGACGGCCTTGTCCGCAGCATCAGCGTCAGCGGCTGAAACGATTGCGCTTGCAAATTGTGTCCTCTGCGGTATAATAAAAGAAAAACCGCAGGAGGAACACCCCTATGATCGCTCTCGCTTGTGACCACGGCGCGCTTGATCTCAAGCACGCCATTATGAAGCATCTCGAACAGCGCGGCCTTGCCTATAAGGACTTCGGCTGCTACACGAAAGACAGCTGTGACTATCCCGACTTTGCGGGCCCGGCGGCGCAGGCCGTCGCCAGCGGCGAATGCGACCGCGGCATTGTCTGCTGCACGACCGGTATCGGCGTGTCCATCACGGCCAACAAGGTCAAGGGCATTCGCTGCGCGCTGCTCGACAACCCCATGTCCGCAAGGCTCACCCGCGAACACAACGACACCAACATGATGGCCCTTGGCGCAGCCGTGACGGGCGAAATGCTGGCCCTTGAGATCGTCGACGTGTGGCTGGACACGGCGTTCTCCGGCGTCGAACGTCACCAGCGGCGTATCGACAAGATGATGGCCTACGAGCATGACTGAGCTTACCCGCCTGCGCGCGCAGATCGAGGCGTTTGCGCCTTATAACGAGCAGGAGGAGGCCGACCGGCGGCAGATGCTGGCCGACATGGACTGCTTCTCCGATCTCCTTACGCGCGAAAACGCTACGGCGCACTTTACCGCCTCCTGCTGGATCGTAAACCCGGACAGGACGAAGGTGCTTATGGCCTATCACAATCTCTACCAGTCCTGGGCCTGGCTCGGCGGACACGCCGATGGGGAAGCCGACCTTCTTTCCGTCGCGCTGCGCGAGGCAAATGAGGAATCCGGCGTGCTGGCCGCGCCCGTCTCCCCGGATATCTTCTCACTCGAAATCCTGCACGTCGCGCCGCACGTCAAGCGTGGAAAATTCGTCTGCGCCCACCTGCATCTGAACGCGACGTATCTGCTGGAGGCCGACGACAAATCCCCCATCCGCTGCAAGCCGGATGAAAACAGCGCCGTCCGCTGGCTTTCCGCGCAGGACGTTCTGCCGTCCGTCTCCGAGCCTGCCATGCGCCCGGTCTATCAGAAGCTCATGGAAAAAGCCGCCCGGCAAACCTGAGCGGCAGGAATCTGCGAAACAGCCTCCCGTTGTCATGCCATGCATGAGAATGGGAGGCTGTATTTTGAAGGAAATGCCGGAGAGAATGCGCATGCGAACATGAAAAACGCTCCTGCGGCAATCAAGACCGGGGTTCCCGCCGCGGCAGGATTACCGGGACCGCAGGAGCGCAAACACAGCCTTGGACGGTGGACGCTCGGGCGAATCGCCCCTTTCGGCCGGTGTCTCATCAGCTGTATTTATTGTGCCAATGCTCTTTCCGAAACCGATGTGCCCGCTCAAGGCGGATCAAAAGGCCGAAGCCCCCCCGGCAACCACGTCCCAGACGCCCCGTATAACACTGGCTGTGATCTCACTGTACCACAGTTTCCGGGCACTGTCAATCAAATCCAGAAAGAAACCAGCGCAGCAGCCCGTGCCGGGCCGCTGCGCTTATGCTTACAGACTTCCCGGATGGCGCGGGATATAGGCACCGATGGGACCGGTCTTCATCTCGCCATGATCGACGGCAAGTGTTCCGCGCAGATAGACCTGTGCAATGGAACCCCTGGTCTTGAAGCCCTCATAGGGCGTGTAGCCTGCGGCGGAAAGCTGCGTCTGCGCGGTGATGACCGTGTCAGCCTCAGGATCGTAGACGACGATATCCGCGTCGCTGCCGGGCGCGATCACGCCCTTGCGCGGATATGCGCCATAGAGCCGGGCGGGGTTTTCGGACAGCAGGGCGCACATCTGCTCCTTTGTGATGCGGCCTTCGGCCACGCCTGCGGTATAGAGCAGCTCGCCGCGCGTTTCCACGCCGGGAAGACCGCCGGGGATCTTCGTAAAGTCGCCGCGTCCGGCGTCCTTCTGTTTCAGCGTAAAGCTGCAATGGTCGGTCGAGACGGTCTGGATGCTGCCGTTGGCAAGGGCCTTCCACAAAACCGCCTGATCCTCCTTTTTGCGCATGGGCGGTGCGCAGATATAGCGGGCAGAGGCGGAATAGTCCTCCTGATAATAGACGCTGTCGTCCAGCAGCAGATAGTGCGGGCACGTCTCGACATAGACCTTCTGGCCGCGCTCACGCGCGTGCATAACTTCGAGCAGCGCCTCCTTCGTGCTCAGATGCACGATCACGATGGGAACGTCCGCGACCTCCGCAATGCGCAGCAGATGGGCCACGGCCTCCGCCTCAAGCGGATTCGGGCGGCACTCGGGATGGGACGACGGGGCCGTCTTCCCTTCCGCCTTGTGCTGCGCGATCAGCGCGTCGATCACGCCCGCGTTTTCGCAGTGAACGCCCGCGATGCCGCCGTATTTCTTCAGTTCCAGCAGCGCGGAAAACAGGTCCTGATCGCCGATCATCATGGCGGGATATGTCATGTACATCTTGAACGATGGGATACCGGCGGCAAACATGGCCGGAATTTCATTTTTGATGCCCTCGTTCCAGTCGTCAATGGTCATGTGGAAGCTATAGTCGCAGCTGGACCGGCCGTCGGCCTTTTTGTGCCAGAGATCAAGCCCGTAACCCAGCGTCTCGCCCTTATTCGGGCAGGCGAAGTCGATGACCATCGTTGTGCCGCCGTGGATGGCGCTGCGCGTGCCGGTGTCGAAGTTGTCGGCGGTGGTGGTGTTGCAGACGTCGAGGTCGAAGTGCGTGTGGGCGTCGATGAAACCCGGGAAGAGCAGCTTGCCGGTCACGTCGACGACGGCTGCGCCGTCCGCAGGCAGGTTTTCGCCGACGGCGAGGATCTTTTCGCCCTCGATCAGCACGTCGGCCGCGCGGGAAGCGGCGGCGGAGACGACGGTGCCGCCTTTGAGTAAGGTTTTCATGAAAACAGGACTTCCTTTCGTTTTATTTCACGCCGGTGGAGCCGAAGCCGCCGCGGTCGGTGTCGGAGAGGGTGTCGCATTCCTCGAACGTGACGGGAGGCTGGACGGCAAAGATGCGGAACTGGCAGATGCGGTCGCCCTTCTCAATGACGGTGTCGCGCGTGGCGTAGACGGGAAGCTTCCACTCGTCGTTCGTGCCGCAGTAGCTGTTGTCGATGACGCCGACGGAGTTGGCCTGCAGGATGCCCCAGCGCCTGAACGTCGACGAGCGCGGGGCGGTGCGGGCCTCGTAGCCCTCCGGCAGCTGCATCGATACGCCCAGCGGGATCAGCGCGAAATCGCCCGCGCGCAGCTGCATGGTCTGCGCGGCGTACAGATCGATCCAGTCGCCCTTGCCGGTCTTCTGCAGGCGGGGCAGATCGTCGGAAAAATAGTGAATTTTGATGGTGGGCATGGTTCCTCCTACTGCCGTTCGTCCCAGAGGACGACGGCGCCGGTCTTCAGACTCGCGGGCACGTCGATCAGCCGCTGGTTGGACGAGCCGCGGAACCGGAGATTGAGATTTTTGAGCGACACGACGAACGGCCCGTCGACCAGCACGTCGAGATACGACAGCAGCTCGCGCGTCGTCTCCCACGGGCCGAGTTTTTTGGCCAGAATATCGCGGTCGAAGAGATAGCCGGAGAACGACCAGATGGATTTTTCGGGGTACGCCGCCCGGATCTTCCGCGACAGCGCGAGCAGCCCCGGCTGGTTTTCCGGCTCAAAGGGTTCGCCGCCCAGATATGTGATCCCGCG
>OLQC01001894.1_pt1 | contig 15292 bp, 18 predicted proteins | sample 1672471 | NCBI WGS metagenome assembly OLQC01 (sample SAMEA3136689, study PRJEB25190) | human gut metagenome | biome: human gut; feature: human-associated habitat; material: faeces | place: Austria | collected 2013
TGGCTGACCAGTTTGGTAAAAAAGTGAGAACATCCGATGAGGTGCAGAATTTTTTTCTGTACCTTGTCGGTGTTTTTATGCCTGTACAAATTGAAAATGTTTTGTGAACTCTTTTCAAACTACCAAAAAGGCTGGTAGTTTGAATGCTAGAGTAAGTTCGACGATTAGGAAAGGGGGTGTCCATGTGAGTGTGAATGAACGGCGTGCCGAAATCATGAAGATTTTAGTTTCTCGCAGACAAACAACAGTTCCACTTCTTGCACAGGAATTATGTGTATGTTGTAATACTGTTCGCAACGACATTCATGCACTTGCATTGGACTATCCTCTGGAGACGTGTTCCGGGAATGGCGGCGGTGTTAGAGTAGCAGATTGGTATCATCCATATAAAAATATGCTTACAGAAGAACAATCTGTTGCTTTGGAGCAATTGCTATTGTTTGCAGATATTCGGCAAGCAGAAGTGATTCGCCAAATATTAGCGGAATTTAGTTCTCAGACCTATCGTCAAAAATATGCAAAGGAGTGAAACCAAATGAAAACCCTCATAGATGTCCTTGCTGCACTCAGCGATTTCGTAAAGGTCGCATCAGAGTGGGCAGAAAGTGCTTCCAAAGCAGAAGTGGAGACGTTTACACAGATTTATCCACAAAAAGAAGAAGCGGTCAAAAAAGCAGTGGAAAAGGCAATTACGTTGGAAGAAGTCCGCAGTGTTCTGGCAAATCTGTCCCGCAGCGGACAAAAGGAAACGGTGCTGAAACTGCTGCAAAAGTATGGCGGCAGCCGATTGTCTGAAGTTCCACCAGAACGATACGCTGCACTATTTGCAGATGCACAGGAGGCAGCCCATGCCGAATAAACACGCTATGCTCTCGGCTTCCTCCAGTGCCCGATGGCTGGCGTGTCCGCCCTCTGCACAGCTTTGTGCTGTCCTGCCGGATACCGTGACAGACTACGCCCTGGAAGGCACGTGTGCCCACGAGTTGGCAGAGTACAAAGTGCAAAAGCTGCTTGGCAATCCGGCATCTAATCCCACGGAGAACTTAGACTTCTACGATGCAGAAATGGAAGACTACACGGACAGCTACGCCCAATACATCGCCGAACTGCTGGCAACCCTGCAAGAACCCATGGTCTTAGTGGAACAGCGATTGGATTTCAGCCGATATGTTCCCAGCGGTTTTGGTACGGGCGACTGTGTGATTGTTGCAGATGATGTCCTGACTGTCATTGACTTTAAGTATGGTAAGGGCGTAGCAGTATCTGCTGATCACAACTCGCAGATGATGCTGTATGCTCTGGGTGCATTGGAACTGTTCGATGCCCTCTATGACATCGCAGAGGTTCGGATGGTGATTTTTCAGCCGAGAATCCAGAACCTCAGCGAATGCACCCTGCCACTGTCGGAGCTGCTGCACTGGGCAGAAACCGAACTGAAACCAAAAGCCGAACTTGCTGCCAAAGGCGAGGGAGATTTCTGTGCTGGTGAACACTGTCGGTTTTGTAAAGTGAAGGCAACTTGCCGGAAACGGGCGGAGTACAATCTGCAATTGGCGAAGTATGATTTTGCGATGCCAGACAAACTGACCGATACCGAAATCGAAACGATTTTGGAAACGGCTGACCAGCTGACCGCTTGGGTGGCGGATGTCAAGGAATATGCCCTGCGGCAGGCTCTCTCCGGAAAACAGTGGCATGGCTATAAGGTCGTTGCAGGGAAATCGAACCGCAAGTACACCAATCCGGCAGCGGTTGCAGCAGCCGTGCAAGCCTACGGAAAGAACCCCTACAAAGAGCCGGAATTGCTGGGCGTGACCGCTATGGAACAGCTACTGGGCAGAACGCAATTTGAAGCCCTGCTGGGCAGCCTGACCGAAAAGCCACAAGGCAAACCAACCCTCGTTCCATACTCGGACAAGCGCCCAGCATGGAGCAACGCACAAGAAGATTTTAACGAGTAAAGGAGTTTTTCACATGACAAAGTATCATAACCCTGCAAAGGTTGTAACGGGCGTGTGTCGGTTCAGCTACGCCAACCTCTGGGAAGCAAAGGCGATGGATGAAAACAGCAAGCCAAAATACAGCGTTTCCCTCATCATTCCGAAGTCGGACACGAAAACCATCGAAAAGATTCGTGCCGCCATTCAGGCTGCCTACGAGGAGGGTCAGGGCAAGTTGAAAGGCAACAGCAAATCTGTTCCGCCGCTGACTTCCCTCAAGACCCCGCTTCGGGATGGGGATTTGGAGCGACCGGACGATGAAGCGTATGCCAACAGTTATTTCGTCAACGCCAATTCCATCACTGCTCCGGGTATCGTGGATGCAGCCTGCCAGCAGATTTTAGACCACAGCGAGATTTACAGCGGTGTCTATGGCAGAGCCAGCATCACATTCTATGCGTTCGCTACAAAGACTTCTCGTGGCATTGCCTGCGGCTTGCAGAACGTCCAGAAGATTCGAGATGGCGAACCGTTGGGCGGTCACAGCCGTGCAGAGGACGACTTCGCAACCGTAGAAGACGAGGATTTTCTGAACTAAGATAGCTGGGCGGACAGCTAGGCGTTATGCTTGGGTGGGTAATTGAGATATGCAAAAATTGATGATTGATTTAGAAACCAAAAGCGACATCGACATTGCCAAATCAGGTGTGTATCGTTATGCAGATTCCCCATATTTTGATATTCTGCTTTTTGCATATTCCGTGGACGATGCTCCGGTGCAAGTGGTTGACCTTGCCAGCGGTGAACAGCTGCCAGAAGAAATCCTGAACGCTCTGACGGATGACCGCATCCAGAAACATGCCTTCAACGCCAGCTTTGAACGGATCTGCCTGTCGGTCTGGCTGCATCGAAACTATCCGGAATGCTTCGTTTCGTACGGCTCGCCGGAGGATGCCTGCGGCAACTACCTCAGCCCGAACGCATGGCGATGCACGATGGTGGCAGCTGCCTATCTGGGCTTGCCGCTGAGCCTTGCCGGCGTGGGAGCAGTTCTACAGTTACAGCAACAAAAAATGTCCGAGGGTAAAGCCCTGATTCGCCATTTCTGCATACCATATGACCATGTGAACGGTGTTCCGCAGTTTCATGCTCCGACCGATGCTCCGGAGAAATGGAACATCTTTCGGGCGTACAACCAACGGGATGTGGAAACGGAACAAGCGATTGAACAAAAAATTGCTCGGTTTCCTGTGCCGGAATTTGTCTGGCAGGAGTATGTCCTTGACCAGTCCATCAACGATCGAGGAATACAACTGGATTTGCAGCTGGTGCAGCAAGCAATTCGTATGGACACGCTCACGAAGGATAAGCTGCTGCATCAACTGAAAGATCTGACCAACTTGGACAATCCGAACTCTGTTCAGCAGATGAAACAGTGGCTGGCGGAACACGGATTGGAGTTAGAATCATTGGGAAAAAAAGAAGTACAGGAACAGCTGAAAACCGCTCCGCCGGACTTGCAAGCCGTGTTGCTACTTCGACAGCAGGCATCAAAATCCTCGGTCAAAAAGTATCAAGCCATGCAGAACGCCGTTTGCTCGGATGGTCGTGCAAGAGGAATGTTTCAGTTCTATGGTGCAAATCGAACAGGTCGAGAGGCTGGTCGTATCATTCAGCTGCAAAACCTGCCACAGAATCACCTTCCCGATTTGGAAGATGCACGGGAGCTTGTGAAGTCTGGTGATTTAGAAGCAGTAGAACTGCTGTATGAAGACGTTCCGAACACGCTCTCACAGCTGATTCGGACGGCGTTCGTGCCAAAACCCGGTTATAAGTTCCTTGTTGCCGATTTCTCTGCCATTGAAGCAAGAGTGATCGCATGGCTTGCAGGTGAAGAATGGCGAATGAAGGCTTTTGCAAACGGTGAGGACATTTACTGTGCATCAGCATCAAAGATGTTCGGTGTGCCAGTTGTAAAGCATGGTGAAAACGGTCATTTAAGGCAGAAAGGAAAGATATCCGAATTGGCTTGTGGTTTCGGCGGATCGGTTGGAGCCATGAAAGCGATGGGAGCAGATTCTCTTGGCTTATCCGATACGGAACTGAAACAGATCGTAACCGACTGGCGTGAGGCTTCACCGCATATTACAGAATTCTGGTGGGCGGTAGATAGAGCTGTAAAAAAGGCAGTCAAAGAAAAAACAGCAACGAAAACACACGGACTGCTATTTTCCTATGAGGCAGGGTTTCTGTTTATAAGGCTGCCAAGCGGAAGACGTCTTGCTTATGCTAAACCCTACATCGGTAAGAATAAATTCGGCGGTGAATCTGTTACATATATGGGCATTAATGCTCAGAAAAAATGGGACAGGCTTGAAAGTTATGGGCCGAAATTTGTAGAGAACTGCGTCCAAGGAATTGCAAGAGATCTGCTGATGTATTCCATGCAGACACTATCACAATACTTCATTGTCGGGCATATTCACGATGAAATGATCATCGAATGCCCGAAAGATACAAAGCTGGATGAGATCTGTCAGCAGATGGCGAGAACACCAGACTGGGCAAAGGGACTGCTGCTTCGGGCAGACGGATATGAATGCAGCTTTTACAAAAAGGACTGAGGAGGATTCCATATGTTTTACATCAAAGAAAATCTGAATGACACCACCAGTATCTCCGTGGAGATCAACAATGAAAACGTATACTGCCGCTGCCCGCAGTGCAGTGCAGAAGTGCCGGTTGATCTGAGTATCTTCTGGACAGCAGAAAACTTTGATATTTTCAGCAGTGCTGTTTACTGCGATGCCTGCACACAGAAACGGCTGAAAGGAGCACTGCATGAATCTGTATAACGCTGAGGGATACATCGACCTCACTGCTTATGAGGCACTGAGCCGTATTGAACGAGAGGAACGCAGGGCGAAAAAGGCTGCCGCTTATCGACCGCTGGTATACATTTGTTCTCCCTATTCCTACGGCTGCATCAACGACAATATCGAAAACGCCAGACGATACAGCCGCTTTGCGGTAGATACCCACTATGTCCCTATCGCTCCCCATTTGCTGTTTCCACAGTTCATGGATGACAGTCTGGGCGAAGATCGTCAGACAGCGATGTTCATGAATTTGGTACTGCTGTCAAAGTGTGCCCAGCTGTGGGTGTTTGGTTCTGTGCGGTCGGAGGGGATGCAGCAGGAGATCAAATGGGCGAAGCGGCGGCATATGACCATTCGGTATTTTACAGAAGAACTGGAGGAAATAGAATGAAATTTACGCTCTATACAGCAAACTGTACCGGCAATGAAAAGAATATCCTTTATCCCAACCAAAAGGTCATTACTTCAGAAGCGGATTTGAAAAAAGCTGTTGTCTATGATCATGTCTGTGCTCAGTATGAGAATTTTGCCCGCAGTGATGCCAATTTCCTGTTGTCTGATGTAGTACCTATGGATTGTGACAACGACCATTCAGATGACCCGAAAGACTGGATCACACAGGAAAAACTGGCAAGTTTCCTCAGTGATGTTGCATTTGCAGTGACCTACAGCCGTCATCATATGCTGGCGAAAGGCAGCAAATCTGCCCGTCCCCGTTTCCATGTATTTTTCCCGACAGCACCCTGCAAGGATGCAAATTCTCACAAGGCGATAAAGCAGAAAATCCATAAGGAACTGCCGTTTTTTGATGGAAATGCACTGGATGCCTCACGTTTTCTCTTTGGCTGTTCAAGCGATGTTGTATGGCACGAAGGCAGTTTATCCATTGAGGACTGGCTTACACTGATGAAGTCAAACCGTAACATTCCGCAGGGACAGCGTAACAGCACAATGTCTCGCATGGCTGGAAAGCTGGTCAAGCGTTTTGGTGTGACTGAGGAAAGTTATCAGAAGTTTCTGGAAAAAGCCTCAGAATGCGAACCGCCGCTACCGGATGAAGAATTGGAAACCATCTGGCACAGTGCCTGCAAATTCGGCAAAAAAGTAACCTCGCAGGAAGGATATATTTCTCCTGAAGCATACGGCAAACAGTCCCTGATTCCCGATGATTTTTCGGACGTTGGAGAGGCTCGCACATTTGTAGAAGGCTTCTCAGATGAGGTGGCATTTACCATTGCGACCGATTATCTTCGCTACAACGGAACCTATTGGGAGGAGTCAGAACACGCTGTCACCCTTGCCATGATTGAACATACAGACGTACAGCTGGCAGAAGCCGAAAAGCAGGTAGAAGCCGCCTTGCAGACCCTCGAACACCTCGGGATTCCCAGAGATGCAGCAATCAATGGCGGCAAAAAGTTTCGGGATAGTCTGGATGAAGAACAGACAGCCGTATACAAGGAGTATCAGTACTATGCCACTTTCAAGGCATTCGTGATGAAATACCGCCATGTTCGCAGTATGACCAATGCATTGGATGCAGCAAAGCCTCTGGTTCTCCACAATCCAGAAGCCCTCGACAGCAACCCGATGCTCTTAAATACCCCCGGAGGAACGTATTATCTGCCTGACGGATTGAATGGCTGGAAACCTACAGACCCTGCTGACCTCTTAACGAAAGTGACGGCGGTCGTTCCAAGTGATACCGGTAAGGAATTGTGGGAGGATGCCTTACAGCTGTTCTTCTGCGGCGACCAGAGCCTGATTGACTATGTGCAGATGATTTGCGGACTTTGTATTGTGGGTAAGGTGTATTTGGAGGCGATGATTATTGCCTACGGTGACGGACGAAACGGCAAGAGTACGTTCTGGAATGTCATTTACAAGGTTCTGGGAAGTTACAGCGGTAACATTTCAGCGGACGCACTGACCGTCAATTGCAAGAGAAACGTGAAGCCGGAGATGGCGGAACTGAAAGGAAAACGGATGATTATTGCGGCAGAATTGCAAGAAGGGATGCGGCTGAACACCAGCGTGGTGAAACAGCTGTGCTCGACCGACCCGATTTTTGCCGAGAAGAAATTCAAAGCACCATTCCACTTTGAACCATCTCATACTTTGGTGCTGTATACCAATCATCTTCCAAAGGTCGGTGCATCGGATGATGGCACATGGCGGAGATTGATTGTCATTCCGTTTCACGCAAAAATTCAAGGCTCTAAGGACATCAAAAACTACACGCAGCATCTTGTGGATAACGCAGGCGGTGCAGTGCTTTCCTGGCTGATTGAGGATGCAAGAAAGGTGATTGCGGCAAACTATCAGATCAACAGACCGCAGTGTGTTTTAGATGCAATCGGAGCCTATCGGGAAGGCAATGACTGGCTTGGAAACTTCATCAATGAATGCTGTATCGTGAATAGAAGCTATCAGGAGAAATCCGGTGAACTTTACAACAACTACAGAGAATACTGCATTGAAAATGGTGAATACATCCGCAGTACCTCTGATTTTTATGCGGCTCTGGAACAGGCAGGATACAAGAGAAAAAAGATGAGGGATGGTAAATACATCATTGGAATTCAATTGACTTATGGCATCCTCGACTAACTTGACCGGCACAAAAATACGAAAAAAGCCCCAAAAATCGGGAGTGTGCCGGTGTAAGCCGGTCATATACAGTCTTTACGCAGGCGAGAAAAAAAGTAAAAATTTCTTCTATATATAAGGCTTGTAAATGACCGGCTAGGAGCGGCACAATTCCCATATTGCGTACTTTTTAGGAGGAAACATTATGTGGATCAAGAAAAATAATCTTTTGGTTAACCTTGAAAAATTTGATGCACTCTATCAGGACACATTACATCCTGAAAATCTTGTGATTATGACCGATAGGAAAAAAAGAACTCTTGCCAAAATAGATGATGTCCCAAGGGTTCTTGATGAAATAACTGAAGCTATGAAAAATGGTGAAAGTGTGTATGTACTCCCATGCGAGAAAAAATAATTGAAGAAAAACTCACAAAGGCAGTAAAGCAAAATGGCGGTGTATGCTGGAAATTCACGTCTCCCGGAACGGCAGGAGTTCCAGACCGCATCGTATTGATGCCCGGCGGCAGAATCGCTTTTGTGGAAGTGAAAGCACCCGGAGAGAAACCCAGACCACTTCAACTTTCCCGGCATAAACTTCTGAGGCGATTGGGTTTTCTGGTTTACGTCTTGGATGCTTGTGAGGACATCGAAAAAATCATCTTGGAGGTGAAAAATGGAACTACATGATTATCAGAAATATGCTGTTCGATTTATCGAAGAACATCCAATCGCAGCACTTTTTCTGGACATGGGACTTGGTAAGACGATTACAACACTGACCGCAATCCACAATTTGATGTTTGATTTGTTTACGGTCAGAAAGGTTCTGATTATTGCACCATTGCGAGTTGCCCGTGATACATGGTCTGCTGAAATGGAAAAATGGGAGCACTTGAAACCGCTGCGATACAGCGTGGCAGTTGGCACAGAGGAAGAACGCCTTGCTGCCCTGAAAGCCCCTGTCGACATCTACATCATCAACCGGGAGAACCTCGACTGGCTCGTCAATAACACGAAGTTCGATTATGACATGGTGGTGATTGATGAACTCTCCAGCTTCAAGAGCCATCAGAGCAAACGCTTCAAAGCCCTGATGAAAGTTCGACCAAAGGTAAAACGCATCGTCGGACTGACCGGAACGCCTGCCAGCAATGGTTTGATGGATTTATGGGCAGAGTTTCGTTTGCTGGATATGGGGCAGCGGCTCGGCAGATTTATCGGGCAATACCGGAACGAATACTTCAAGCCAGACAAGCAGAACGGCTATATCGTGTATTCCTACAAACCCCTGCCCGATGCCGAAGAACGGATCTACGAAAAAATATCGGACATCACTGTTTCGATGAAAGCCATCGACCACCTGCACATGCCCGAACTGCTTTCCAACGAATATCCCGTGCAGCTGTCCGACACGGAGCAAGAAACCTACAAACGGTTCAAGTCTGAATTGATTCTGGAGATGCAGGACACTGAGATTACCGCCGCCAACGCTGCAAGTCTATCCAACAAACTTTCCCAACTGGCGAATGGAGCGGTGTATGACGACACCGGAGCGGTGATTTCCATTCACAGCCGAAAGCTGGATGCACTGGAGGACTTGATAGAGGCAGCCAACGGCAAGCCCGTTCTGGTGGCATACTGGTTCAAGCATGATTTGGAGCGGATTCAAGAGCGACTGCGAAAGCTGAATGTTTCCTATCAGGAAATCCAGTCCTCCGATAGTATCCGGAACTGGAACGCCGGAGAAATTTCAGTTGGTCTAATTCATCCGGCATCTGCTGGTCATGGCTTGAATTTGCAGGCAGGTGGCAATGTGTTGGTGTGGTTCGGACTGACCTGGAGTCTGGAACTCTACCAGCAGACCAATGCCAGACTGTGGCGGCAGGGGCAGCAGTCCGAAACGGTTGTCATTCAACATCTCATCACCAAGGATACGATTGACGAACGCATCCTGAAAGCCCTGATCCAGAAAGAACAAACCCAGACCGCTTTGATGACTGCTGTGCGTGCTGAAATTGTGAGGGAGGAAAATGCATGAATCCAAAAGCATACATGGAAGAGGCAGAACGCCTCCGCCACCGAATCTTTCGGAAAGAGCATGAGATCGATTGCATACGACAATCTGCTGAGGGTATGGGTGGAAAAGGTGGAGATTCCCCTAAAACAGTTTCTCCAGAACCACACAAGATGGAAATTGCTGTAGAAAAAATTTTGTCATTGGAAGAAGAAATCGAAGAAACCAAAATGGAACTTCAACATTTGATGCATGAAATGTGGAAACAGATTCAGAAGGTCACAGATGCAGATGCCTGTGATCTTCTTACAAAACGGTATCTGGAGTTTAAGCCATGGAAAGTGGTGGCAAGTGAATTAGACTATAGCGTACAGCATATTTACTACCTCCACAATAAAGCACTTGAAAAGTTAAGAGTTCATCAGAGTTCATAAGACTTGATAAGAGCTTTATGGTATGCTATACTGTATCATAGCAAAGAATAAAACGAGAGCCGCCATGGAATCATCCGAGGCGGCTTTTTGTATCCGGAGGTGAACCTTATGCCGTGGAAGGCACTGAAATCATGCAAGCACCCCGGCTGTCCCAATCTGACAGACGGCTTGTACTGTACAGAGCACCAGTCCTTGCACCCAGACCGACCGTCTGCCGCTAAGCGTGGCTACGGCAGCAGGTGGCAGAGGCTGAGCAAAGCGTATCTCCGCCGGCATCCTTTGTGTGTGCGTTGCAAATCACAGGGAAGGTTCACGGCATCGACCGTGGTCGACCATATCATTCCTCACCGTGGTGATCCGCACCTGATGTGGGATGAAAGCAACTGGCAGGCGTTATGCAAGTCCTGCCACGACCGTAAGACATGGACGGAAGACCGAAATCCCGTCTATCGGTATTGATTGTGTCAGAAATGCTGCCGGTGGGGGGATAAAAATCTCTAATTGTGAATTTTTTACAGACCGGCGTTCCCTCTCACGCACAAAAACGGGTATTCAAACACCCTATTGCCCCCTCAGAGGTATAAATATTGAAAAATACCGATAACATCTAACTTTGCCGACTTTTGCAGTCGGCATTTTTCATGCCCGATTTAACATTTTTGTTTGAATTTTTTTGATTTATGAAAGGCGGTGACATCATGGCAAGAGACGGTACTAACCGAGGCGGTGCAAGACCGGGTGCAGGAAGACCAAGAAAGGCACTCACGGAGAAAATTGCTGAGGGAAAATCGGCGGAAGTTATGATGCAGCCTGCGGATATAGAATCTGCTGAAACACCGCCTGTCAGAGATTTCATGAAAGAATTACAGCGTGACGGCACAAAACTCCTTGCAGATGATGTGTATACAGAAACTTATCAATGGCTGAAAGAACGCTCCTGTGAGAAAATTGTCAGCCGTCAGCTTGTAGAACAGTATGCCATGAGCATTTCCCGTTGGATTCACTGCGAGCAGATCGTCACCAAGTACGGATATATTTCCAAACACCCTACAACTGGTGCGGCAATTGCCTCTCCCTATGTAGCGATGTCGCAGAACTATATGAAACAGGCAAACCAAATCTGGAATCAGATTTTTCAGATTGTGAGGGAAAATTGTTCTGTGGAATTTCAGGGCAATCCGCAGGAAGATATGATGGAAAAATTGCTGAGAAGCAGAAAGTGAGAAATACATGAAAGCAGATGTTCAATTCTGGAGAGAACTGAAACAGCAGAGAAACAACATGACCAAACAGCAATACCGCACGATAAAAGGACAGGCTGTCAAAGGCAATATGGATGCCGCCCGGAGAGGTATGCTCAGAATTCAGCAGAGGAGGAATTACAGATGACCACAACTACAGAATTTCAACTTGTTGACATCAACAAGTTAGTACCCTATGCAAATAATGCTCGTACACACAACAAAGAACAAATCTTGAAACTTCGTTCTTCCCTGCGAGAATTCGGATTTGTCAATCCTGTCATCATTGACAAGGAATATAACGTTCTTGCCGGACACGGCAGAATTGAAGCTGCAAAAGAAGAAGGTATTGCAGAAGTACCCTGTGTGTATGCCGACCATCTGACGGAAGCACAGAAGAAAGCATATATCCTTGCTGACAACCGGATGGCGTTAGATGCCGGCTGGGATGATGAACTGCTTGCTGTTGAGATGGAAGAGTTGCAGAATCTCGGATTCGACCTTGGACTTACAGGTTTTGATGAAAAAGAAATCGCAGATTTATTTGCAATTGACAGTGATGAAGCAAAACAGGATGATTTTGATGTGGATGCAGAACTGGAAAAGCCCTGCAAATCCAAAACAGGTGACATCTGGCATCTTGGAAAGCATACCGTTATCTGTGGTGATTCCACTTTACCGGAAACCTATACAGCACTTCTTGGAGACACAAAAGTAAATCTTGTTTGCACAGACCCGCCGTATCTTGTCAATCTGGAAAGCACGTCAGGCAAAATCAAGAATGATGACCTTGACGATGAAAAAGGATATGCGTTTCTGAAATCTGCATTTGAGAGATTCAAAGATGCCATGGCGAAGGATGCAAGCATTTATGTGTTTTATGCGACGTCAAAGGCTCGTGTATTTCATGATGCATATGAAGATGCAGGATTTAAGGTGGGTGCAGGTCTTGTATGGAAAAAGGACAGACTTGTTCTCACCCGCACTGACTGGAAATACATTCATGAACCGATCATCTGGGGCTGGAGAAAAGACGGAAAGCATATCTGGTATGGTGATCAGAAACAGAAAACGGTATTTGAATTTGACCGCATTAAAAACAGCAAAGAGGACGGCTGCGGACATCCATCCAGTAAACCAGTGCCGCTGATCGCCTATCTGATTTCCCAGTGTACACAGACAAACGGAATGGTGCTGGATGGATTTCTGGGAAGTGCATCTACGCTTGTTGCTTGTGAGCAGCTAAATCGTGTGTGCTTCGGTGTGGAACTGGAACCGAAATTTGTGGATGTGGCAGTAGAACGTTACATCAAGCTGCACGACGGAAATTCCGATGATGTGTATTTGATTCGGGATGGGAAGCGAATGGAATATTCGGAAGTAGAGGTGTCAGATGCGTAACCTCACCCTTGGCAGTCTCTTTGACGGCAGCGGCGGTTTCCCGCTTGCCGGACTGCTGGCAGGCATTGTGCCTGTCTGGTCTTCTGAAATTGAACCGTTTGCCATTCGTGTGACAGAAAAACGGCTGCCGCAGGTACAACACTTCGGCAATATCAGCGGACTGCATGGTGCAAAGCTGCCGCCTGTGGACATCATCACCTTTGGGAGTCCATGCCAGGATATGAGCATCGCCGGAAAAAGAACCGGTCTGAACGGCAGCCGTTCTTCTCTGTTTCACGAAGCAATCCGTATCATCCGAGAAATGAGGTGTGCAAGCAATGGTAAATATCCAAGATACATCGTCTGGGAAAACGTCCCCGGAGCATTTTCCTCCAACGGCGGAGAAGATTTCCGCTGTGTCCTCGAGGCCATCTGTTCGGTCAAAGACAGCAGCATTTCAATTCCTCGACCTGCGGGAAAATGGACAAAAGCCGGAGAGATTCTGGCAGAATCCTATTCCCTCGCATGGCGAGTTCTTGATGCACAATACTGGGGAGTCCCCCAACGAAGAAAACGGATCTTTCTTGTCGCAGATTTTGACGGAACAAGTGCCGGAAAAATACTATTTGAGTCCGAAGGCTTGTCAGGGTATTCTGCGGAGAGCCTCCGTACGTGGCAAAGAACTGCCGGAAGTGCTGCGGACAGCTCTGGAACGGCAGGCTTGTGCTTGTGTGACCAGGGCGGAGAACGCATAGACATTCTGAAAGAACGCACTGCCACCCTTCGGGCAGAAGCCCATCATCCGCCTTGTGTACTGGAAAATCATCCTGCTGACAGCCGGCTTCAGATCTCTGAGAACGGAAAAGTACAGACACTGACTTCCAGATGCGGAACCGGTGGCGGAAATGTTCCGCTGCTGATGGATACGCCGAAAACGCTGAAGATTCGCTGCGGAAAAGCCGGCGGTGGAAAAGGCAGTCTGATACAGGAAAACAAATCTGCTACGCTGTCCTGCAACAATGACCAGACTGTATTTCAGCCAAAAGCATACGGTATCAGTTCCTTTTCCAGCAATGCCATGCTTTCCGGTAATCCACACAGCGGCATTTATGAGGCAGACACTTCCCGTACTTTGGACACCAGCGACCAGTCACCAGCAAAAAACCAAGGCGGTATTGCTGTTCTGGAAAGTTATGCTTTGCAGGGTTCAATGATCGGTCGGTCTGACCAAAACGGACCGCAGGGCGGCGGTGTCAACAAAGAGGTCGCTTTCACTTTGAATGCTACCGACCATCATGCAGTGTATGCTGCTTCTACGGGAAATTTCAGCAGTGCATTTCTGGAAACGACCCCTACACTGCTGGCACGAGACCATAAAGACCCCAGTATCGTTTCCAGCGGTTATGCGGTTCGCAGACTGACACCGCAGGAATGTGCAAGACTGCAGGGATTTCCGGATCAATGGTGCAGTGACCTGGCATCGGAAAATCCTACAGAAGAAGAAATCGACCGATGGACGATGATTTTTGAAGAATACCGAAAAGCGGTAAAACCGGAGAGCCGTCCCAAAAGTCGAAAGATGGTACAGAAATGGCTGCAAGATCCATATCGTGATGCAGCAGAGTACCGCCTTTGGGGGAATGGCATCTGTCTGAATGTTGCTGTTTTTGTGCTTGCCGGAATCGTCTGGGCAGATTTGTGATCTGTTACAAATGACAGCCGAAACATTCTACACATCTCACAGTTGCTATCTGTGGGAAACAGAGTTAATATGTGTCATGGCGAAAGCAAAAACGCCGAAAGAAAGGAGTTTTTCACATGACCATTACTTATCACAGTCAAAATCGAAAGGAACTGGTGAAAGCCATCAGTGAGATTATCGGCATTCCGGCAGTATATCAATTCATGCCCACCTGTGCCTACCAAATCGGGGAATGCTACACTGTTACCAAAGCAGGTGATCTGGAAATCAGTGACCAAGCCGACCATAAGGAAACAGAACGGCTTCTTGCCGAACTGGCAAGTCGGGGCTATGCTGTTCCGGACACAACAGAACCGGAATCCACAAAATTGACAGTTCAGATGCCGGCAGATTTTTTCGATGAGCATACACTGGGCAATCTCCGACAGATCTGCGAAAACAAGGCTTCCCTTTTTCAGGCAGCTTTTCAAACGGATTCGCTGGACATCATTCCATCGGATGAAAAGGTGGAATTCCCGTGGTTCACGGTCGAACAGGATGGTGATGCAGATGCCTACTGCACCTTCATTTCCATGCTCTGCGAATTTGCAAAGAACCAGAGCCGCATCAACCGCAAGCCGGACACCTCCGACAATCCCAAGTACACCATGCGGTGTTTCCTGATTCGTCTAGGAATGGTGGGAGCAGAATTCAAGGCGGCAAGAAAGGTCATTCTCCGGCATCTGTCCGGCAATTCCGCATTCAGAAAGGTTGGTGATACTGATGCAGTTTCCGAGTGAATCGTATCTGGAACAACTCCGAAAGCAGTATCCAAAAGGAACAAAATTACAGCTGCTTTCTATGCGAAATGAAACATATCCGATTCTTCCCGGAACAGTCGGCGAGGTCACGCACATTGACGATGCGGGTTCTATTCATATGCGGTGGGAGAACGGTTCTTCCCTTGCTCTGATTCCCGAAATCGACAGTTTCCAGACCGTATCCGAGGCGAAAAAATAAGGCGGCACCTCCTCCATTGTACGGTATGTTACCATACAATCGCAAGGATTGCAAGCGTGTATTCTACACAATCTTTTGACCTCATTTTCTGTAGATTTAGCCGCTTGCTAT
>OLQC01001896.1_pt1 | contig 15282 bp, 13 predicted proteins | sample 1672471 | NCBI WGS metagenome assembly OLQC01 (sample SAMEA3136689, study PRJEB25190) | human gut metagenome | biome: human gut; feature: human-associated habitat; material: faeces | place: Austria | collected 2013
CATTTCTTGCTGCACTTCCTTCTCTGACAAGGATTTTCATTCCAGCAAGGCATTTTTCTTTCGCTTCTTCAAACGATGTACATTCATGTTCTGTCATAACTCCGGCTTCTACATAAGCCTTGAGATCGTCACCAGTAAGCCCTGGTGCATGGCCGTCAATGATCATTCCTTTGCATAATTCAAGCTTCTTCATGATCTGTTCTTCTTTGCTTAAAACTGCTGGGTAACACATAACCTCCCCAAGACCAAGTACAAGCGGATGATCTTTCCACTGTTTCATATCTTCTGCTGTGAAATCAGCTCCATTTGTCTCAAATGGAGTTGCCGGAATAGAAGATGGCATCATAACATAAATGCCAAGCGGAGCATCACCTGCTGCATCAAGAATATATTCCATCGCTTCATTTCCTTTAACATTCACCAGCTCATGTGGGTCTGCGATCACTGTTGTCGTTCCATGCGGCATAACCGCCTTTGAAAATTCCATTGGCGTTGCCATACTTGATTCAATATGCACATGTGCATCAATAAATCCTGGTGCAATGTATTTTCCTGTACAATCTATTTCATTTTCCCCTGAAAAATGACCAACTCCTGTGATTTTTCCATCTTTCACTGCAATATCAGCCTGGTCAATCTTTTCATTCTTTACATCAATGACATTTCCATTCTTTAAGATAAAATCATACATATTCTTCCCTCCTGTTTCATTGAAACTTAACCATTCCAACATAATATTTCTTATCTGTATCAAATAACATATTCCAGTCGATTTCTTCGCACTCTCCACAATTCGACCAGATCAATTTCTCTTCTTCCTCATCAAATCCTGTGATCGTCACCCAGTGCCAGTTATCTTCTCTTAATTCATGCGCCGGATGTCTTAAGATCAGAAATGCAACTGGATGGTCTTCCTTTAATGCTGGCAAGATAAAATCCAATGCCTGTTCTTTACTTTTGGGTAAAAATAGCTGTTCTGAACTTAATGTGATTCCATGATCTTTTGCATATCTTTTGAAATCTTTCGCAAATCTCCCAATCAGTGGATATCCCATAAATCCAGGTTTCATATAGCGATACATCGTCTGCATCAAATTTAAATATTGTTCATAGTCTGCTGCTTTCTGACTATCTTTTATCGGATATAAATCTTTAAAATCTGCCCGACTGAGTGCATAAATAGCTGCAATATTGCTGCCTGTCACACTTCCACATCCTGCCAGGCGCTGAAAATCTCCTGAAAACCATTCCTGATCGCCGCCATATCCTATGGTTTTACCGTCCTTTATGATCTGTGGACAGTGAAGTTCTTTCCTCATAGTCTGTCCTTCCTGTTATACTCTTAAATTCATTGAATTCTTTTATTTCTTTATGTTAAGATTGTTATCATTAGCAGATATGATCATTTACAATTTACAGAAAGGATGAGAACATCTATGAAAAATATCCTGATATCCTTATGTCTTGCACTATTTATCATCAGTGCATCCGTAACGATAACATTAAACTTCCGACCTTTATATTATCATGATATTTCCTCTTTGAAAATAGAAGAAACTTCCGGTTTTTCCAAAAAAGTGATTCGTGAAAATTATGATGCTTTGATTGATTATAATCAGTTCTTTTATTCTGGCAAATTAAAACTGACCTTACCTATGTCAAGAGAGGGCAAGATTCATTTTGAAGAAGTAAAACGAATCTTTGTTGGTATCGAATATCTTTGCGTGATCACACTGATCTTATCTTGTTTCCTCATAAAGAGAAAAATAAGGTCACGAAATATTGATTTTTTGAGATCAGCTTCTATTATAACTGTTTTATTACCCGTAATTGTTGGTATTTTATGTGCGTTCAACTGGGATGCCGCTTTTACTTTGTTTCATGAGATCATGTTTCGAAATGATTATTGGATTTTTGATGAAGCTACTGACCCTGTGATCATGATCCTTCCAGATGCATTTTTCCTTCACTGCGCCGTTATGATCATCTTACTAATCTTAATTGGCAGCTTATTTTGTATGGGATTTCGTTCTTTTTTTCGACACAGGTTTATGCTATAATGGATAGATATTAATTATTTGTTTCAAATGTTACATTTTTATTAAGCTAGGAGTTTAGCAATGAGACTTTCAAAAATAAAAACAAAGGAAATCCGATATGTAGTCTGGAAATACCGATTAAAACGATTTCTTCCACATATCTTAACACTTTGCCTTGCTGTTATTGTTGCTGGCGGAGCTTTTAGTGCTTATTCGGTATATCATAAAAAGCATCAAAAGCAACTGGCAAAACAATCTGAGGTCCAGCGTGAAAAAGATGTTAACACTGCTCGTAAAAAGGCACAAAAAGAAAAAACAACACTGAAACCTTGGTATACTTACCACAGCATTGCCCATGCAATGGGCGGGCTTGATGGCAAAGATTATTTGAATTCCATCGATGGCTTTTACCCTGCTTATCAGAAGGGTTATCGTGTCTTTGAAATGGACATCCTTCTTACTAAGGACAACGTTGCGATTGGTAAGCACCAATGGGGTCGGAAACTTTCTGATCCAACCAGTAAAAAAGGCGACCCAGTCAGTTACCGTAAATTCAAAAATACTAAGATCTATGGGAAATATACACCAACTTCTTTCCTTGATGTATTGAATCTCATGGAAAAATATCCTGATTTCTATCTGATGACAGACTCAAAAAGCACAGAGCCTGCAGATGCAAAAAAGGAATTTAATGTTCTTGTACAGACAGCTAAAAAAGTCGGTAAAGAAGACCTCTTAGACCGTGTGATCGTTCAGGTCTACAATCAGAGAATGTACTGGGCTGTAAAAAGCGTGCATCCATTCAAGCATTTTGTATACACCACTTACAAACAGCCCGATGCAGCATTTTATAAAGTCGTAAAGTTCTGTAAACAAAATGGTATTGAAGCGATCACTTCTCCTAAGAATGATATCAATGATTATCGTATGGAACTGCTTGCAAAACAAGGAATTTATTCATATACACATTCCGTGAATAATGCTTATTTTGCGAAAGAGTTTATGAAACTTGGGGTTTATGGAGTATATTCTGATTTCCTTAGTCCAGCACAGGTAAATAATAGTTACATTAGGGCGAATTGTCCGAAGTTTGCTTCACGGTATGTGAAGACTATTATGCCGGGCATCAATCAGTAAATCCTGTAGGTAGTCTTTAGTATATGTGACAGAAATAAGATAAGAACAAATATTTCTGTCACATAAAACTGAAGACTATTCAAACCACTACACAGTGTGTATGTTATATGATATCGGTTATTGTATTTATCAACTACTTCGTAGATCTGACTTTGGATTAATTCCTATGAATTTTCAATCACATACTCATCAAATAATGGTAATGTAAAGTATACATATCCTCTCATTTCACCTGATAAAATTCCTTTTTTTATCAAACGTTTTCGATATGGATTAAATTCATTTGTCTCCATTCCTAAACGTTCCCGGATATCTTTGATCTTCCCACCATCAACCTCTGCAATTCCTCTTGCTACTATCCTATCTTTCTGTGATAATTCTGACCAGATCTTATCATAAACAAATTCACTCAAATACTGTTCATATTCATCAATGACTGCTTCGTAATCACCCTCATGATTCCATGTTAAATATCCCAGAACCTGAAATGCAAATGGATAACCTTTTGTAAGTTCTGCCATCTTCGCAGCTTGTTCTGATTCAATTTTAAAAATTGTTTTATATTTATTCATGATTGCCCGATTATTTAACGGTTTTAATTGTATCTTTGGTGCTCTATATAAGAATGTAAGATTCTTTTCATTCTGTAACTCATCGATGTTCTCATATAAACCCGTTGCTAATAAAAATACTGGTAGATCCTGCCTTACAAAAATCTGAAAAGATCCAGCAAAAACCTGCATAAATTCATTATTCGTGACTTCATCAATTGTGATCAAGAGCCTCTTCCCATTCTTTTTCATCTTTTCCAGAATTGCTATGATCGCTGTCTCTTCATCTGTAATTGGTGACATTCCTTCAATTGCTACTCCAAAACCAAAAAATGACAGATCAATTTTGGCAGATTTAATGATTCCAGCACATACCTTGTTGCTATTTAACTTTGATAAAAGTCCTTTCAATAAATCTGTTGCTGGATTCAATTCTATTACGATCCATTGATCATTTTCTCTCAATTTCTGTGAAATCTCAGTCATCATTACAGTCTTTCCTGACCCACGCACTCCTGTAATAATAAACATCTGCTGATTGATCTGTTCTGCTGTAAATGTATCAATGATCTCTTTCATCTGTACTGGACGTTCCACTGGTTCTAACGGACTTTTTCCAAATGTAAGTGTAAAAGGATTTTGCATTTCTTATCACCTCTTATCTCTTTTACTGTTCTTTACTGTTTTTATACTATTTTACTGTTCTTTACTGTTTGTGTCAACATCCCAAATCTTGCAGCATTATGATCAAAATTTAAGCCTCATCTGATTCCACTTCACTCCTCCATGCTCAGACTCAGATACTCCCTCATTCTCAAATCCAAATTTCGCATAATACTGCACCAAATGATCCTTACAAGTAAGCACTAATCCTTTTCTTTCCTGCTTTCTTGCATCTTCGATCGCACATTTGATCAACTCTCCTGCATACCCATGTTTTCTGTATGCAGGTATCGTATTCACCCCAAAGATCATCTGCCACGCTCCACTTTCATTGTGCAACTGAGCTTTTGCATACATCTCATCTGTCAGATTTTCTTCATCCGTTACAAATCCATCTACAAACGCAATTAATTTATCTCCATCAAACATCAGCCAGAAATGATCAGCATAGTATTTTAATCGTTCTGCTAATTCTTCTCTTGTTGCTGCTTCTGCTGGTGGAAAGCATTCTGCCTCTACAGATGTTACTGCTTCTAGATCTTTGATTGTTGCGGTTCTTATATTCATATTTTCCCCTTTTTTGTTCCTTGTAGTTTATTATATGTATTTATTTTAACACGGTGTTATTGTATGATGTAAGTATAAATAAGTGGGAAAAACATTTTGGAACAGGAGGAAAGTAAAAAGTATGAAAAAGATAATTATAGGCGTGATGATCGTAATTTCGTTTGTATTTGTGGTGAAAATCAGTTGTGTTCAAATACAAAATATTATGGGAAATGAAACATCACAAGAAGAAAATTGCGAACAATTAAGCTGGACATTGAAAAACGGAATTTTGATAATATCTGGTCAGGGTAAAATACCTACGGATTTTTTTGAAGATAATTTAATTGATCCAGATCAACCGAAAGAACTGATTATAGAAAGAGGAATAACAGAAATTAAACCAGGTGCATTTCGTGGGTGTAATACTTTGAAAAAAGTTACATTACCAGAGGGATTGAAAACAATTGGATCCCAAGCATTTCAAGGATGTCAGAACTTGGATTATATTGAAATTCCAGATACAGTTACTTACCTAGGAAGAGAATCATTTATACTATGCAGTAAATTAAAATATGTAAAATTGTCAAAAGGGCTAAAAAGTATTAGCGGCTTTGCGTTTGAAAATTGTGCAAGCCTTGAAAGTATCTGTATACCAGAGGGAGTTGAAACAATCCATAGGTATGCATTTAATTTCTGTGGACGATTAAAGATGATCATGATTCCAAATAGCCTAAAGGATATTAACCCAATGGTATCATATGAATTTCCAGTAAAATTGGTTGCCATGGATGATAATCCGGTAATAGAAGAAGCTGTAAAAAGATTTCCGGAATTATCTTATGTAAGAAAAAAAGATTATATATGCAATCACCGTAATAATGATTACAGTATAGAAACTGCAACGAAAGATAAAGATGGAAAAGCAATTTTTATATGTGAAAGATGCGGTGAAACATCTATAGGAATTTTACCAAGAGTACAGAAAGCAGTTATGAAAAAACAGACATTTAGATATCAAAAGGGAGAAGAGCAACATCCATGGATTGACATTATAAAAAGTGATGGTACAAAATTAGCTAAAAGATATTATCAGATAACATACCCTAAAAATAGTATGTATCCTGGAACATATCAAGCAACGGTGAAATTAAAAAACGGATATGAAGGAAGCATGAATGTTGAATATACGATACTAAAAGCGCAACAATATTTACATAGAAATAGTAACAAAATGATCACAAAATCATGGGACAAACCATTTTATGTGAATCTCAATAAGGATCCATCAAACTGTAAGTTTCAATGGAAGAGTTCTGATCCTAAAATTGCATCCGTTGACATGCAAGGAAAAATAATAGGAAAAAAAAGAGGAACATGTAAAATTTATGTTTATGCAAAAGAAGATGAACATTATGAACGTTCTGCAACTGTAAGTATCAAAGTAAAAATTGTGCCGGGGAAAATCAAAAAGATTCATTTAAAAAGAATATCAGGGAGAAAACTTAAAGTAACATGGAAAAAAGATACAAGATTTGATGGTTATTGGGTTGATTATGGTACCAAGAAAAATATGCTGGATTCCAGACAATTAACAATTAATAATTCTAACAAAAACCGTATATACCTAAAAAACCTAAAACATAAAAAGAAATATTATGTTATTGTTAGAGGATATAAGAAGGTGAAGAAAGGGAAACGATATATACCTGAGTTTAGCCCAGTAAACAAACTGACAATTACTATCTGATAGACAGATATTATTAGTAGTGCCAATACCGTAAAACATACACATCCTCTTGAATTTTTTAATCTTGTAATTGTCCACACTTTAGACTTCTGGTATATGATAAAAAATAAATAAACGATCGGAAGAGCAGCATTAGAATTTTGCCACGTTTTTTACGGATTCGCAGCCGGCTTGGTGCGTTGTTTGAGCCTCAAAGAGTTCTGATTTTCAATACCTTTGAAGGCGAGTTACGCAAGGAAAGCCGGCGGATCAGCGATCTGTAAAAAACGTGAGGAAAATTCTCTAGCTGCTCTTCCGATCGTTTATTTATTTTTTATCATATACTCAAAATCTACAGTTGGCCAATCACAAATTTAAGATAATTCCAACTTACCAGTATATAATTGATAGTAGGTTCCTTTATTCTTAATAAGATCTTCATGATCTCCACGTTCAATGATCTTACCATGTTCAAGTACAATGATCGCATCACTATTTCGGATCGTAGATAGTCGATGGGCGATTACAAATACAGTTCTACCTTTCATCAGGTTATCCATTCCTCGCTGTACAATGCTTTCTGTTCTTGTATCAATACTTGATGTTGCTTCATCTAAGATCAGTACTGGTGGGTTGGCTACGGCTGCTCTGGCAATGGATAGTAACTGTCTCTGTCCTTGAGATAATCCTTCTCCGTCTCCGCTGATCACAGTGTCGTAACCATCTGGAAGCATTTTGATGAACTGGTCTGCGTGTGCTAATTTGGCTGCTTCGTAGACCTGTTCGTCGGTTGCCCCTAAATTTCCGTAGCGGATATTGTCTTTGATCGTTCCTGTAAACAGGTGTGTATCCTGTAATACAATTCCTAAGGAACGTCTTAAGTCGTCTTTTTTGATCTTCTTGATGTTGATTCCATCGTAACGAATCTTACCATCCTGAATGTCATAGAAGCGGTTGATCAGGTTTGTGATCGTTGTTTTTCCGGCTCCTGTGGATCCTACAAATGCTAGCTTCTGTCCTGGTTTTGCGAACAGACTAATGTCATGAAGGATGGTTTTATCTTCGTTGTAACCAAACGTTACATCTTCAAATCTTACATCTCCAGTTAATTCTGTATATGTTACAGACCCATCTGCAGAGTGTGGATGTTTCCATGCCCACATTCCTGTTCTTTCTTCACATTCGATAATGTTTCCATTTTCATCTTTCTTCGCATTTACTAATCTTACATATCCCTCATCTGTCTCAGGTTCTTCATCGATCATGGCAAAGATCCTTTCTGCACCTGCAAGTGCCATTACAATAGAGTTAAACTGCTGTGCGACCTGCATAAATGGCTGTGTGAAACTCTTTGTAAACTGAAGGTATGATGCCATAACACCTAATGTGATCCCTCCAATACCTTCAATAGCTAACACACCACCTAATACCGCTGTTAATACAAATTGAAGGTTTCCAATATTACCTACAACTGGACCCATGATATTTGCATATTTGTTGGCATTTGCAGCACTTTCAAACAGAGATTCGTTTAACTTGTCAAATTCTTCTTCTGATTTACGTTCGTGGTTAAAGACTTTGACAACTCTCTGTCCATTCATTCTCTCTTCGATAAATCCTGTCACATCGGCTAATGATTTTTGCTGGCGGATAAAGTATTTTCCGCTGTTTCCACCAATCGCTTTTGTTACCGTGATCATGATTCCGATAACAACAACTGCAAGAATCGTTAACACTGGGCTTAATGCTACCATTGAAATAAATGTTACGATGATCGTGAAAAATGCCATCATTGCTTGAGGAATCGCCTGACTGATCATCTGTCTTAAGGTGTCTGTATCATTTGTGTATAAACTCATGATAGAACCATTTGTATTTTGGTCAAAATAGCGGATTGGTAATGTCTGCATATGTTCAAACATATCATCTCTGACACGTTTTAAGACACCCTGTCCAATGAATACCATCATTCTTGTGTAGACAAATGTTGCGATCACACCTGCTGCAAAAATACATCCAAGAACGATCATTGCATGATAGAAGTTTGTAAAATCTGGATTACTCTGTCCAACTAATGGAAGGATAAAATCATCCAACATGAATTTTAAGGACAAGGATACAGATACGGAAGCTGCTGCACTAATGAAAATACAGATAAATACAATGATGATCTGCAATTTATAAGTATCTGTTACATATTTTAAAAGACGTTTTGCTGTCTTCGCCGTATTTTTGTTGATCGTCTTTTCTGGTCTTTTACTCATCGTCTTCTCCCCCTTTCACCTGTGATTCATAGACTTCTCTGTAAATATCATTTGTCTTTAATAATTCTTCGGATGTTCCAATACCCATGATCTTTCCATCATCTAATACGATGATCTGGTCTGCATCTTCGATGGAAGATACTCTCTGTGCGATGATGATCTTTGTTGTGTTCGGAATTTCTTCACGGAATGCCTTACGAATCAATGCATCTGTCTTTGTATCAACCGCACTTGTGGAATCATCTAAGATCAAGATCTTTGGTTTCTTTAATAACGCTCTTGCGATACACAATCTCTGTTTCTGTCCACCAGAAACATTGTTTCCACCCTGTACGATCTGTGTATTGTATCCAGCTGGAAATTCATTTACAAACCCGTCTGCCTGTGCTAATTTACACATTCTCTGAACTTCTTCATCGGATGCATTTTCATCTCCCCAACGGATATTATCGTAAATTGTTCCTGTAAATAATACATTCTTCTGGAGTACCATGGATACCTGGTCTCTTAATGCTTCTAAGTTGTAATCACGGACATCAATGCCGCCAACTTTGACACATCCTTCTGTAACATCGTAAAGTCTTGGGATCAACTGTACTAATGTAGATTTTGCACTACCTGTTCCACCGATGATTCCGATTGTCTGTCCGGATCTGATATGAAGATCAACATCTTTTAAGGAAAGATTTCCACCTTCTCCTGCATAACTGAAGTTTACATGATCAAAGATGATCTCTCCGTCTTTCACTTCTGTTACTGCATCTGCTTTATCCTGCATTTCTGGTACTTCTTCCAAAACTTCTGTAATACGGTCTGTAGATGCTTCTGCGATCATGATCATTACGAATACGAAGGTTACCATCATCAGAGAACCAATGATCTGTAATGCGTATACGATGATACTTGTTAATTCTCCAGTTCCCATTGTTCCATGGATGATCCCTGTTCCACCAATCGCTACAAGCAGAAGTATAACAACATACATTGTAAACTGCATAACTGGTGAGTTCCATGCAACGATCTTTTCTGCTTTTGTAAACAGTGTATATACATACTTGGAAATTCCGTGGAATTTATCGATTTCATAATCTTCACGTACAAATGCTTTTACCACACGAGATGCATTTACATTTTCCTGTACGGAATTATTTAAGATATCATATTCATCAAATACTTTGATAAAGTGTGGATGTGCTTTTTTCGCAATAAAGATCAATGTTCCTCCTAGTAATGGAATCACGATCAAAAATAATAATGCTACTTTCACACTGTACTTTAATGTCATTACCCATGATAAAACTACCATGATCGGTGCTCTGGCAAGCAGACGGATACTCATCATATATGCCATCTGAATATTCGTGATATCGGTTGTCATACGTGTGACAAGTCCTGATGTCGCAAAGTGGTCAATATTCTTAAATGAGAATTCCTGCACTTTGTAGAAAATATCATGTCTTAAGTTCTTTGCATATCCAGCACCTGCAACGGCTGCCATATTTCCAGCTGAAATCCCGAAAAACAGGGATAACATTGCCATAGCAACTAGGATCACTCCTCGCTGGATAATATAATGTAAATCTCCGCTTGTCATTCCGATATCAATGATATTTGCCATCTCCATCGGAATCAAAACTTCCATCAGTACCTCAAGAATTACCAGGATTGGAGCAAGTATGGATTGTTTTTTGTATTCTCGGACTGATTTTAATAGGGTCTTATTCATCTTTCTTTCCTTCCTCCTTGTGTTTTTCTATAAGATTTTGTAATACCTGATATAAAACATGTTTGCATGTTATGACATCTTCCTCAGGAATGCCTTTTTCCATTCTTTTTTCACTAAGCTTAATATCTTCCAAGATTGCCTGTCTTAATCCTTCGGCTTTCTCTGTTGGTACCAGCCGCTTCTTTCTAGCATCTCCTTTGACACTTTCTCTTGTCAGATATCCATTCTTCTCCATCAACTGTACATATCCTGTCACAGTTGATTTGCGGATCTGAAATTCTTCTTCAATGTCTTTTTGATAAAGATCTTTATGCATTGTTTCTAATAAAATAAACTTTAAAATATGTTTCTGCATGATGGTAAGATCAGCCTTGATCACTTTATCAATTGGCTGATTCCTCTTCATCTCATGTGATAACATATGGATCAGTTTTCCCATGTGCATGTTATTGATCTTATCATTTATATCCTGCATTCACTCATCCCTTCCTTTTCAAAATGGTTAGCTTCCTAACTTTTTAGTATTATACAGAGAATAAAAATGAATGTCAACAGTTATTTTCATTGCGTTGATCATCTCTCTTTTCTGAAATTTATATCAATATAGACACAAAAAGACAGTACTCTCAAAACATAAACAAAACGAGTACTGTCTCTTTGCTATATGGAATTAATCAAGTTGGGAAATGAGTTTCCTGCTTGAGTAACAGGCATATTATATGATATCAGGGGCAGTCCCTGTTATCATCTTTTTGATCTATACTGGATAAGCTCCGTTTTCAACGTCTGCTTTGGATAGATCGATCTTATTTTTCTGTGCTGCTCTGTATTTAAAGAAATCTGTTGCTACCTGTGGGAACAGTGCATAAGATAATACATCTTCATCCTGTTCTTTCCACTGTGCCATTTCTTTTTCTAATTTCTCAAGTTCCGGATCTAAAGTATCTGCAAGTCGGCATGTGATCGGTTTTTCATCTCCGATCGCCTTCTTCTGAATCTCTTTGTTGACCGGTTTGACTGTCTGTCCATATTTACCTGCTAAGAGGTCTTTGGACTCTTTTGTGATCATCTTATAACGCTCTCCAGCCAGTACATTTAATACAGCCTGAGTTCCAACAATCTGGCTGGATGGTGTTACAAGTGGCGCTTCTCCAAAGTCTTTTCTGACTCTTGGAATCTCTGCCAGTACTTCATAATATTTGTCTGAAGCTTTCTGTTCCTCTAACTGAGATAACAGATTAGATAACATACCACCTGGTACCTGATACATCAGTGTTTTAATGTTAACTCCTAATGCACGTGGATTTAATAATCCTGTATCGATGGCATCTTCTCGAATCGGACGGAAATAATCAGCGATCTCTCCTAACAGTTCCATATCAAGCCCTGTATCATATTCGCTTCCTTTAAATGTCTCAACCATAACTTCTGTTGCTGGCTGGGATGTTCCAAGTGCAAATGGAGAAATTGCTGTGTCGATCATATCAACTCCCGCTTCCACAGCTTTCATGTAAGTCATAGAAGCTACGCCGCTTGTATAGTGTGTATGTAGATCAATTGGAAGACTAGTGGCTTCTTTTAATGCTTCTACTAACTTTGTGGCTTCCTGTGGAACCAGTAATCCGGCCATATCTTTGATACATAAAGAATCGGCTCCCATATCTTCAATACGTTTTGCCGTATCTTTCCAATAATCAAGGGTATATGCATCACCTAATGTGTAAGCTAAAGCTACCTGTGCATGTCCCTTTTCGTGATTGGCAGCTTTTACTGCTGTCTCTAAATTTCTAAGGTCATTTAAACAGTCAAAAATACGGATGATGTCGATTCCATTTGCAATGGATTTCTGTACAAAATATTCTACAACATCGTCTGCGTATGGGCGGTATCCTAGGATATTCTGCCCGCGAAATAACATCTGTAATTTTGTGTTTTTAAATCCATCTCTTAATTTTCTTAATCTTTCCCATGGATCTTCTTTTAAGAATCTGAGGGATGCATCAAATGTAGCTCCTCCCCAGCATTCTACGGCATGATATCCGACCTGATCCATTTTTTCTATGATTGGCAACATCTGTTCTGTTGTCATTCTTGTCGCGATCAATGACTGATGTCCGTCACGAAGCACGGTTTCAACAATTTTGATTGGTTTTTTCTCTGACATAGTAACTTTCCTTTCCTTAAACTCCGAAGATTGCCATAAAAATTCCGGCTGCTACTGCAGTTCCGATAACTCCTGCTACGTTTGGTCCCATCGCATGCATCAGAAGGAAGTTTGATGAATCTTCTTCTGCCCCAACTTTCTGTGCAACTCTGGCTGCCATTGGTACGGCAGATACTCCGGCTGCACCGATCAGTGGATTTACTTTTCCATGTGTCAGTTTGCACATTAATTTTCCAAATAAGACTCCACTGGCTGTTCCTACAGAGAATGCAACTAAACCTAAAACTACAATCTTGATCGTACTCACATTTAAGAAGGCTTCCGCACTGGTGGTGGCTCCTACTGAGGTACCTAGGATAATGACAACGATATACATCAGTGCGTTGGAAGCTGTATCTGATAACTGTTTTACAACGCCGCTCTCACGGAACAGATTTCCGAGCATGAGCATACCTACCAAAGGAGCTGTTGTAGGTAATACCAGACAGACAACGATGGTGACAATAATAGGGAATAAAATCTTCTCTGTCTTTGATACCGGACGAAGCTGTTCCATCTTGATCTTGCGTTCTTCTTCAGTTGTCAGCAATTTCATGATCGGCGGCTGAATGATTGGGACTAAAGACATATAAGAATATGCTGCCACCGCAATCGGTCCCATATAAGCTGTCTGGCCAAGTTTTCCTGCAAGGAAAATAGATGTTGGTCCATCGGCTCCTCCGATGATGGAGATTGCTGCTGCCGCTTTATCTGGAAACTGTAAAAAGATTGCCAGAAAATACGCTGCATAGATACCAAACTGGGCTGCCGCTCCAAGAAGGAAACTCTTTGGATTGGCGATCAGTGGTCCAAAGTCTGTCAATGCTCCAACCCCAAGGAAGATCAGGGATGGTAAGATACTCCATTCATCTAACAGATAAAAATAATGTAACAGTCCACCTTCCTGCATGATTGGTGGATATAGGTTAACCAACAGCATACCAAAAGAAATTGGCACCAGTAACAATGGTTCATATTGTTTGACGATCGCTAAGTATAAAAAGATCAGTGCTACAACTACCATTATGAAATTTCCCGGTTTTAAGAATGCAAATCCTGTCTGGCTTGCCAAGTTGGTCATGGTATTGATAACATAACTCATAGAAATTCCTCCATTTCAGGCAATGGCTAGTCCATCGTCACTAATACGTCTCCACTTTCAACACTGTCTCCTGCTGCTACCTGAACACTTGCGATTGTTCCATCCTGTGGTGCACAGATCTCATTTTCCATTTTCATTGCTTCTAAGATCATTAATACATCACCTTTTTTCACTGCCTGTCCTGCAGATGCTTTCACGGATAAAATGTTTCCTGGCATTGGAGAATTGATCTTAACTGCTCCGGCTCCTGCTGCAGCTGGTGCTGCCTTAGGTGCTGCTGAAGCTGTACCTGCAGCTCCTTCTTCAACTGTAACATCATAAACATTACCATTAACAGTAATTGTGTAATTCTTCATTGTACTTATCCTCCATAAATCGATAAATTATTCTAAACATAATATACGTTGGTAAAAATAGTAATTAAATAGATAAAAAAGGTGATACATATTAAGCATATCACCCTTTTTATCTATTGCAAAAAAATATAAAGAACTTATTTTTAATGTATAACACTTAATAATTTTAGATAGTTTTTATTGTTTGATTTCTCCATTGTTATACCAATCCTGAGTAAAACCTATAGAATTCAATATAGTGGATACAGGGATCGTTTTTAAATGATGATTAAGATTTTTTATTCTTTTATGGATGGTATTATGTAATTGTGCAAATTGATTTTTAGACAATAAACATTGCATAATGATAAATACATTAAAAACATCTTGACGTTGTGAATTCGAATTAGAAATATACATGCTATGTAATTCTTTTAGATAAATTGTATTATTTCGACATTTGAAACCAAGAATTCTATTATTATGAGCAACAATATTTCTTAATTCTACAACATTTTAATGGCTCCAATTGATTTTGAAATGGCAGCTGCAGTTCATGAGCATTTAAGAGATAAAGGTGTTAATTTAATTTTAGTTTTATTTAAATTTTTATTAAGAAATTTTGAGAAATCTTTAGCAATTTTGTTTTGCAAAGGAGTTTTCAAGTGTTTATAAAATTTAACAATTTGTCCAAAGTTCATATAGTTCGTTAAGATCCAAAAGGGAACAACATTATAATTATGGACACTATCATTAAACCAACTTAAAATATTAAAAATGTAGTGTTATTTCTATAATTTACTATAAACAAATAGTTTTCTGGCTTTAGTTACCAACATTTAACTTGGGTAAGGCTTTTGCAAAAAAAGGTTAGGAAAGGTATTTGATATTAGAAAATTTTTTGTTTTTCAAGCTGCATTATTTAATAATAATTAAAAAATAGGGTGTATGAATATAAATAGTATAGAAAGGTTGGTAGTGCTTATG
>OLQC01001910.1_pt1 | contig 15192 bp, 13 predicted proteins | sample 1672471 | NCBI WGS metagenome assembly OLQC01 (sample SAMEA3136689, study PRJEB25190) | human gut metagenome | biome: human gut; feature: human-associated habitat; material: faeces | place: Austria | collected 2013
AAATTGGAAATATAAATTCGAGGGCGGCAGAGGTTGGTTTTTACTTACTGCTGAGTTTGTTCCCGTTTTTATTATTCACAATAAGTGCAGTCGTTTTTATACCGATAATATATTTAAATAAATATATAAACATATTAGAAAGCCTAATTCCATCTAGTGCTTTCATAATATTAAATGGACTTATAAGGTCAGTAATAGGAAACAGAAGTATAAAACTTTTAATAAGCAGTTTCTTCTTAGCGATATGGTCAATATCAAAAGCAGTAAAATCTTTGATAAGAGGAATAAATAGATCTTATGGAGTAAATGAAAATAGGTCTTTTTTTAAGGTATTATTTATATCATTAATTTTTTCAATCATGTTATTATTACTTATATTAATATCATTGGTTTTACTTATAGGTGGTGAAAAAATAGGGATATTTGTATTTGATTTAATCGGACTAGATAAATACTTCATCTATATATGGAATATACTAAGATACAGCGTTGGTATTTTATTTGTCATAAGTATATTAGTAATACTTTATACATATATGCCAAATACAAAAATGAAAGTTAGGGACTCGGTGCCTGGGGCCGTACTTTCGACATTTTTATGGATTATAGTTACTTATGGATATTCTTTTTATGTAAATAATTTTTCAAACTACGATGTAATATATGGCAGTTTGGGTGGAGTTATCGTACTTATAACTTGGCTTTATCTAAGTAGTTGGACGATTTTGGCTGGTTCAGAATTAAATGCAAGACTTTTATATAAAAAAAGAAACAGAACAAAAATAAGAAAAAGATACGACAAACACAGAGATATACATAAATACGATCTTCATTAGAAAATATTTTTAGAAAAATAAAGTGAAATGATTTGATTAATTAAGGAAATGATAGTATTTAATTAAAAATAAAAGTTTTTACCATAAAATGTAAAAACAATATAAAAGAATGTTGACAATTTTCTGATTATATCATATTATATTATTAACTAATTTAATTAAAAAAGGCAATGAATAGGAAGAGTAAATCTAATTCGGTTTTCAGAGAGGAAAATTTATAAGCTGAGAGATTTTCTAAATTAGAGGGATTGAAAACTACCTAGGAGCTGCAGCCTGAAGTTTTAAGAATGAACTTATTTTAGTAAGGTTTGTCGTAAGTCGCGTTAAGACGTTAAGTGAGTTATGAAAATAACTAAGTAGGGTGGAACCGCGAGAGACTCGTCCCTTTTTGGGATAGCCTCTTTTTTATTACAAAAAATTACTAGTAGGAGGTAAAAAATGAAAATAGGAATATTAGGATATGGAACAGTTGCAAGTGGGTTAGTAGATATTATAGATAATAATAAGGATAAAAGAGATATAAGTATAGAGGGGATACTTGTAAGGGATGTTAAAAAGCACGAACACAGAAAGCATGCTGATGTTTTGACTGATAATATAGAAGATATATTCAAAAAAGATGTCGACGTAATTGTCGAACTTTTAGGTGGATTACATCCTTCTTATGAATATCTAAAAAGAGCTATCGAAAATAAGATAAATGTTGTAACTGCAAATAAAGATATGTTAGCTGAATTCGGCGGTGAGTTAGTTAGTCTTGCTAAAGAAAACGGCGTTTGTATAAAATTTGAAGCTTCTGTTGGTGGTGGAATCCCAGTTTTAAAACCATTAATCGAATCATTAGAAGGAAATGAAATTGATTCAATTTCTGCTATATTAAACGGAACTACAAACTTTATATTATCAAAAATGTATGATGAAAATTTATCATATGATGAAGCATTAAAACAAGCTCAAGATTTAGGATTTGCCGAAGCTAATCCAGAAGCTGATGTTATGGGATATGATGCAGGTAGAAAATTATCAATTTTATCTACTTTATCATTTAATAAGAGAATCTACTGGAAAGATTTTTATCTTGAAGGAATAAATAAAATAGAGCCAAAAGATATAGAATACGCAAAACAGCTTGGTTGCAAAATAAAATTAGTTGGCCGCAGTAAAATAAATAACGGTAAGGTTAACGGATATGTTAGACCAGTTTTAGTTGGAAACGACGATATAATCTCAAAAATAGACAATGAATTTAATATAATTGTCGTAAATGGAGATTTCTTAGGAGAAGTTTCATTTGTCGGTAAAGGTGCTGGAAAAGACGCAACAGGTAGTGCAGTTTATGCAGATGTTTTAGATATATATGATAACCGTCTAAACAATGTCGATGCATTTATAAAAGAAAAAGTTTCAGTAGACAAAGTTGTATCAAGTGAATGCAAAGCTCTAATTAGATTTAAAAAACCTCAAAAAGATAAAATAATTCAAATTATAAAAGATAAATTCAAAGAAGCTGAAGTAATAGCTCAAGATGATGAATTAGCAGTAGTTGTAGATGCTCCTTCTGAATGTGCAATAAACGACAGCATCAAATTTATAGAAGATAATAACTACTGTGAAGATGCAAGTAAGATATTAAAATTATCATAAGATATAAAGTATTGATTGAGTTAGATCAAATTAGATACAAAAATTAAAATTATCATAAAATAATAAATTTATAATATGATATATAAATTAGCCTTTTAAGGATACTTTGCTAAAGTAGATTTAAATAATAAGTTGTTGTTGAAATAGGGAATGTTAAAGCATTCCTTATTTCTTTTAAAGATAAAATAAAACAATTTAATGTAAAATATTGGTATATAAATCGGTGTATATGGATTATAATAAATATAATAAAAACAATAATTAAATCTATAAAGTGTATACAATCGACATAAGGGGGAAAAGAAATGAAAACATTAAAAAGTTCGAGCTTTAAAAATAAAGAAACCGAAAAAATAGTAAAAGAACAAGTATCAGCAATAATAGAAGATATAAAAATAAACAAAGACGAAGCTTTGAAAAAATATAATTTAAAATTCGACAACAACGACAGAAGTGTTATAAAAGTTTCAAAAGAGGAAATAGAAGAAGCTTACAAACAAGTCGATGAAGAATTTATACAAAATCTTAAGGTGGCTGCGAAAAATATAGAAAATTTTGCGATAGCTCAAAAGGAAAGTTTCGACAATAATTTTGAAAAAGAGATATATCCAGGCGTTATTTTAGGACAAAAACACATACCTGTGACTTCTTGTCTTGCATATGTTCCAGGGGGTGGGTATCCTCTATTTTCAACAGCTTTAATGCTTATAATACCAGCAAAAGTTGCAGGTGTAAAAAGGGTTGTCGCTTGTTCGCCAACTATGAAATCAACACCTAAGATAAATCCAAAAACACTTGTAGCTATGGATATTGCGGGTGCAGATGAAATATATGCAACTGGTGGGGTTCAGGCAATTGCAGCGTTTACATATGGAACAGAATCTATAAAACCTGTCGATATAATTGTCGGTCCTGGCAATAAATATGTTACAGAGGCGAAAAGACAATGTTATGGAACTGTTGGAATTGACTTTGTCGCAGGGCCAAGTGAAGTTTTAATAATTGCTGATGAAACTGCAAATCCAACATATATCGCAGCCGATGTGCTTGCACAATGCGAACATGATTTAAATGCAAGGGGGATTTTAGTTACAACTAGTGAAAAATTTGGGCTTGAGGTTTCACAAAAAGTGGACGAAATGCTTGAAACACTTCCAACTAAAAACATCGCAAAACCTTCTTGGGATAATAATGGTGAAATTATTTTAGTTGATTCATTAGAAGAGGCTGTCCAAATTTCAAATGAATATGCACCAGAGCATCTTGAAATAAATGTCGAAAACAACGAAGGCATAATAGAAGATCTTGTGAACTATGGTTCATTATTTATCGGTGAATATTCAGCTGAAGTGTTTGGTGATTATGTTTCAGGAACAAATCACACACTTCCGACGCTAAAAGCATCTCGTTATACAGGTGGCGTTTGGGTTGGAACATTTATAAAAACTTGCACACACCAAGTTTTAAATAAAGATGCAGTAAAATCTCTAGGCCCTGTTGCTATAAATATGGCGACAGAAGAAGGATTACACGCACATGCCAATGCTGCAAGAGTTAGAGTTGAAGATAAATAAGCGAAGTTTAAATATATAAATTTAAAAATCGACATAAATAAACACATTTAAATTATAAATAAACATTATAAATTAAATAGTGTAGCATAAATAAAATACAAAAAATATTTCTACTCAATAAATCTAAAATCAAAATAAATATATAATTGTATAATTAATTCAAAAAGTGAGCATATTTCTAAACAAGGGTAAATAAAAGAAATGTACTCACTTTTATTTTGTATAAAACGTCATTAATTAAAAAATTAACATATTGATAGATACTGTTTTTCAAAAAAACATAAAAAAGTGTTGCACATATAAATTATATAGTATACAATAATTAGTATAAAATATAACTTAAAAATTACGAAATGGGGGATATTAAGTTGATAAAAGTAGGAATAAACGGTTTTGGTAGAATAGGAAGAAACGTGCTTAGAATTGCACAAGAAAGATTAGGAAGTGATATACAAATAGTTGCTATAAACGCTAGAGCAGATGCAAACACTTTAGCTCATTTATTCAAATACGATTCTTGCTATGGAATATTCAATGGTGATGTAGAAGTTAAAGACAATGAAACTATATTAATAAATTCAAATGAAGTAAAAATACTTAGAAATTCAGACCCAGCTGACATACCTTGGGGTGAATTAGGAGTAGATATAGTTGTTGAATCAACTGGTAAATTCAGAGACAGAGAAAGCGCTTCCAAACATTTAGTTGCAGGAGCAAAAAAAGTTATAATAACTGCACCAGCAAAAGATGAAGATATTACAGTAGTTCTTGGCGTAAACGAAAAAGATTACGATAACGAAAAACACAATATAATATCAAATGCATCTTGTACAACAAACTGTTTAGCACCATTTGCAAAAGTACTTGACGAAAAATTCGGTATAGAAGAAGGTCTAATGACTACTATACATGCTTATACAAATGACCAACAATTATTAGACAAAACTCACAAAGACTTAAGAAGAGCAAGAGCAGCAGCTGAATCTATGATACCAACTACAACAGGGGCAGCAAAAGCCGTTGCAAAAGTTTTACCACAATTAGAAGGTAAATTAAACGGATTCTCAGTAAGGGTTCCTACTCCAACAGTTTCTCTAGTAGATTTAGTTTGCACACTTAAAAAGGGCGCAACAATAGAAGAAGTAAACTCAGCATTAAAAGAAGCTAGTGAAGGCGAATTAAAAGGAATTTTAGGATATTGTGATCTACCTCTAGTATCAATAGACTTCAGAGGTGACTCAAGATCTTCAATAATAGATGCATTATCAACTATGGCAATAGGCGACAAGATGTTCAAAGTTGTATCATGGTATGATAATGAATGGGGATACTCAACAAGAACAGTAGACCTAGTAAAATATGTTGCAGAAAGATTATAAAGCAGCTATCATTAAATTAGTTAACCATATTTAACCAAATAAAAATAAACCTATTTATACATTGCTTCGAAATTTTGGAGCAATGTTTCTTTTTGTAAATTAAAAAGCATTGCTTAAAAATAGGCAATGCTTTTTCTATAATACAAACGATAAAATTGCAGTAATTAATAAAAATAAAACATATACTCCAAGCAAAATATATTGAGTTTTCTTGCTCAATTTTGAGAACAATTTTTCAAAATTGATAATGTATCCATCTCCTATATAAAAGACACAATATGCTATAACCAAAATTGCAATTCCTATTCCAAATACTATATAATTTCTATTTAGATACTCAGTTAAATTCTGTATAGCAAGTATTATAACAACAAAGCATTTTATCTTAGCAAAATTACTATTTTTAATATCCAAAGCCCTATATACCATATAACAAGCAATTAACATAGGAACTGCTCCAAAGCTAAAAATTACAAAAGCCTCTTGATATAATTAATTTATACACCCACATAAAACAGTACAATTTTTTAAAAATATATAACATAAACCGATAATTTTTGCTAAAATATATTATAGTATTATAAACATAAAACATATTATAGTATAAATAAAATTGGAGGGGATAATATGAGCGAAAAGAAATTAGCATCAGATTATTTTATGGAAGGTCTAAACTGTGCAGAATCAGTTATAAAAGCATATAATGAAGAATTTGGAACTGATATACCAATAAGAGTTGCTAGCGGACTTGGCGGAGGATGCGCTGTTGGAAATCTATGTGGAGCAGTAAATGGAGCATGTATATGTGCAAGTTTTGCAAAAGGTAGAGATGATATAGGTCAAGAAAACCCAGCAAAAACTTATACAAAAAAAATAATGCAAAAAACAATAGAACACTATGGAACTACAGAATGTAAATCTCTAAAAAAAGACAGAGTTGGATGTAAAGAAATAGTTGATTTCTCTTATGAAGCATTAAAAGAAGCTTTAAAATAGTATATAAATAAATGTAAAAAGCCTGCCATTAGTAATTTAAATTAATGGCAGTTTTTTTAATAAAAAACCATAACTATAAAAATAAAGTTTTCATCAACCATATCCAAATATGATATAATATAAAACATATGTAAACTTAAAAAATTTAAAAAAGTTTAATAAAAAATGGAAAAGGTGGAAAATATGAAAATAGTTGAAAATGCTATATTTTCGAAATTTCTCCAATTTGATATAGATGAAAATATTCCAATCCACGAAGGCAGATTTTGCATATACTTACGAAATAAAAAGTACAAGTGTAGCGGAAAAGTAATCTACAAGATGGCGACTGAGGGGACAATTACATTTAAGGGAAAGATACTATCAACACAAGATTTAGAAATAGACACAATCCTTGATTACGACTCTGCAGAACTAGAAATTTACAGATATAGACCAGTATCTGTAACAGTAAGTTCTATAAATGATTTTCATATAGAGGGGTATATAAATCACGGTCATATAAGATCTAAAAATGCCGAGGTCGACTATGTAGATTTTGACGTTGTAAATTTCGATAAATATTTTGGAAAGCTTATAAAATACGACGACAAATTATTTGCAGGCAGAATGGGATTTAGTTCAGGAGAGTTTGAAGTTATAGTAGACAAAAGATTTGATTTTACTAAAGGATTAGACGAAAAATTAAAAGACAAAGATGCACATATAATAACACATAGCGGCCGAATAATGAGAAAAGATAAAAAGCCATTTAAAACAAATATAATAAACCACATATTAGACGACTTATCAGTATCGTTTAGTTTTATGTGTGGACGATATGTCGATATATGTTCATCATACGGATATAAAAATGGGGAAAACGTATATAGATTGTGGAGGGAAACTTTTATAAGCTCATATAGATTTATCCCAAATTGGAAGGACACAATCTCAAATTATCACAATATAGAAAAATACTTAACATTAATGAACAATAGATTAAAAGACGATTACTATAGCGAGGCATTAAGACAAGCTGTCGACTGGTATTTACAATCATTTGACGGGCTTACATTAGAAAACAACCTTATATCTATACAAATCTGTCTTGAGACGTTGTCATATATAGTTTTAGTTGAACAAGAAAAGCTTTTAAGTGATGATGAATTCGATGAAAATTTGGCGACAAAGAATATAAGAAAACTTCTAGATATATGTAATATTCCATATGGAAAGGACGATTTGTTTTTGTTTGATGATTATATAAATGAAAGATTTGATGATGGAATAGACTTATTAATATACTACAGAAATAAAATCGTTCATCCAACAAGAAAAAGAAACAGAGCGACTATCACTGTAGAAGACGTATGGAACATTATTCAAATAGGCACAAGATATATAGAGCTTGTAATATTAAATATAATTGGATATAAAGGTGAATATTCAAATAGATTACTAGATAGGGCATATGGAGAAGTTGAGCTCGTTCCTTGGAATGAAAATTAGACATTCAATATATAAAGTTATGTACATGAATATACGGTTTATTAAAAATATTAACAATGGGATGCACAAAGATATAAGTGCATCCCATTTTAAATCATAATTAATCTTCTTTTATATACACGCTCGGAATATACATATTTACATTTTCAAGCGCTATTATCTCATTATAAATATATTCACTATGTTTATCTACATTATCACATTCTAAGTCTAAAGTTAAAAGCGTTTGGTTGTAGATATTTACATCAAGTGTTGTAGTCCCCTCTCTAAGTTTTAAGTTCATTCCCCTATTTAGTCTAACTAATTTGTCTAATATTTTTGTGTAGTCTGCTGCCATTTGTCAATTCCTCCCAAATATTAAATATAAGATAATAATAACATAATTTGGATAAAATTTAAACGATTTATATAATTAAATTTAAGATAGCATATTCTATATAAATGCGATATGAAATGTAGAAATATACAAAAAAAGTTTTTTAATTAAAAAAAGATTTATATAGAATTATTAAATCTGTTTATATATAATTACTGTAGATTAATGTATAAGATATAGAAGGGTGGATAATTATGAATATAGATGAAAAATACGAATTATTAAAAAGTAAATTAAGAGATATGGGGAAAGTTGTGATAGCATATTCTGGCGGGGTTGACAGCAATTTTTTACTTAAGGTGGCGAGTGATGAATTAGGACAAAATGCAATTGCTGTTACAATTCACGCTATGATGCATTCAGATAGAGAGATGGATGAGGCGAAAGAATATACAAAACAATTCGGGGTAAAACACGAGGTTATAAAAGTAGATAATTTCGACGAAAAAGGTTTTATTGAAAATAGCAAAAAAAGATGTTATTATTGTAAATGCGCAGTTTTCAATATGATTAAAGATTACGCAACTAAAAACGATGTAAAATATGTCTTAGACGGAACAAATCTTAGCGATTTAGGCGATTATAGACCGGGACTTAAGGCTTTAGAAGAACTAAATGTAGTTAGTCCATTAAAAGATAGCGGTCTTACAAAAGAAGAAATAAGAATTTTGTCACACAGACTTAATTTAAAAACATACAACAAACCTTCTTTCGCCTGTCTTGCAAGCAGAATTCCTTATGGAGATAAAATTACGAAAGAAAAACTTAAATTAGTAGAAGAGGCCGAAAATTATCTTCAAGATTTAGGTTTTAGACAATATAGAGTTAGATTACATAACGATATAGCCAGAATAGAAGTGGCTAAAGATGAAATGAATAAGTTTTTCGATGATGAAATGATGAAAAATGTACATAATAAACTTAAAGAAATTGGATTTAAGTATGTGACATTAGATTTAAATGGATATCAGATGGGAAGCTTAAATAATTAGACGAAAGGATTAATTAATAAATGAAAAAAGGATATACTTTAATTTCGCCGTGCTTTTTCGGAATGGAAAAAATGCTAGCAAACGAAATTAAAAACTTAGGATTTGAAATTGTAAAAACAGAAGACGGAAGGGTTACATATAAAACTGATGAATACGGAATAGCAAAAGCAAATATGTGGCTTAGATGTGCAGAAAGAGTTCACCTTAAAATAGCTGAATTCGAAGCGAAAAGTTTCGACGAATTATTCGAAGGAACAAAAAGAATAAATTGGGCAAAATACATACCATATGGTGCACAATTCCCAATAACAAAAGCGTCTTCAATAAAATCAAAATTACACTCAATACCAGATATACAATCTATAGTTAAAAAGGCTATTGTTGAAAGTCTGAAAAAGAGCTATATGGAAACTGGATTAATAAAAGAAGACAAAGAAAAATATCCTATATATGTATTTATACACAAAGACAAAGTAACTCTTACAATAGATACAACAGGTGTTGCGCTACACAAAAGAGGATATAGAGAAAAAGCAAATAAAGCTCCAATAAGAGAAACGCTAGCAGCTGGGATAATGTACTTAACTCCATGGAGACCAGGTAGAACTTTAGTTGACCCTCTATGCGGATCGGGAACATTATTAATAGAAGCAGCTATGATGGGAATAAATATGGCCCCAGGGCTTAACCGTGAGTTTATATCTGAAAAATGGAGAACACTAGACAAAAAAATCTGGTGGGATACAAGAAGAGAAGCTTACGATATGATAAACGAAGATATTGAATTTAAAATATACGGATATGATATAGACGAAGATGTTATAGAAATAGCAAGAGAAAATGCAGAAATAGCAGGTGTTGCTGACTATATAGAATTTAATGTAGGAGATGCGACAGAATTTACAAGCGATGAAGAATACGGATTTATAGTTACAAATCCACCATATGGAGAAAGACTTGAAGACGTTGATTCTGTAAAAATGCTTTACAAACAACTTGGATATGCATTTAGAAAATTAAATAATTGGTCATACTATCTAATAACTTCATATGAAGATTTTGAAAATGAATTTGGCCAAGATGCAATAAGAAAAAGAAAACTATATAACGGTATGTTAAAAAGTTATTTATACCAATATCCAGGACCAAAACCACCTAGAAAATAATTAATTGCCTCCAAGATGCTTAAAAAAAGAATAAAAATAATATTCTTTAAATATAAATATTATATAGCATTTTGGAGGTGTTATTTTATAATGAGAGCAAAACACAATAAAAAGAATTCAAAAAATAAAAATATTGAAAACAATACAACTACTCAATACGAAGAAAAATATAACGATGTCATTTTAAATGACCTTGTTCCAGAAGATAGAAAAGAAGAATTCAATATTCAAGAAAATGAACATAGACCACATAAAAAAGCTAAGAAAAGCGGATTTAAATTTAATATGGGTAAAAAGACTAAAAAAAATAAAAAACAACAAGGGCAACAGGAAGATATAGAAAATACAAAAGGTAAAACTAAAAAAACTAAAAAAAACGATGAACTAGTAGAAGATAATCAACAAGAAGTAAAAAAATCTAAAAAAACTAGACCAAAACAACATCATAAACAACATGAATCAAGCGAAGTAGATCAAGATGGAAATCATAGCGGACATCATGGTGGACATAAGCAAATTAAAAAAAGAGTAAGTAAGCGTAGAAAATCTGCTAAAAGTCAAGATGAAACTGTAAAAATCCAAGAAGCACAAGAAAAAGAAATACAACAAGAAAACGAAATACAACAAGAAGAAAATGAAAATATAAATTATAGAGGAGAAGCTTCAGAAGATTTTAGCCAAAATAATGAAAATATTGAAGATACAAACCAAAATAGCAATATAGTTTGGTCTGATGAAAATTTTGATAGATAGATTTTAGTATAAAGAGTTGTTTTTAAATGATTAATTTAAGTCATTTGACATACAACTCTTTATTTTTATATTAATTATTGTATAATTAAAGTACGGTAAAATTTATAAATATAATTAATTATAAAGAACAGGAGGACAAGGATGAGGCTATTAAAATTGGTAGGTGTATTATCTTTAGTAGTTATACTTAGCACTGGTTGTTATAAAAACGATAATAGCGGTGAAAATCCTATAAATTTATTTGATGAATTGCCTATATATAATCAAGAGAAAAAAGATATCTCGGATAAAGCAAAAAGGATTGCAGGAAGTGCTAATTTAATTTTGCCTTATAATTCAATAGAAGTTGGAAAAATAAACGAGGTAGACTTAAATAATGATGGAAAAAATGAAGTAGTATTCTTTGAGAAGAGAGAAAATATAAACAATGAAGTTGGCTTTACAGTTTTAGAGTCAAAGGATGATGAAAGTAAAGATGCTTTATATACAGAGAGTGGCGATAAAATTAAATATGCAAATTTTTACGACTTAGATAATGATGGAAATAAGGAAATAATCTTAGTTGTAGAAGAAAAAAATGAGACAACACTTACCATTTGTAGATATGAAAATGGTGAAATAAAGGAATTGTTTTCAAAGAATAACTATGACTATTTTAATAAAGATAAATTTTTAAAATTAGGTATAGTTGTAGATGATATAGATAATGACGACAATTTGGAATTAATAATTTATAATTATAATTATGCTAAAAAAGAAATGAATTTAAATTTATGTGAATTAAAAGATGATAAAATAAATATTATCGATACATTAAAGTTTGATGATGTAAAAAATTTCGACGATATAAATATATCTGTTGGAAAAATAGGCAAAAAAGATAAGGGATTATTTTTAAGTCTGCCTACTTCAAAAAACAGCAAATTCAATACAGAAGTAGTGTATTTGGAAAATAATAAACTTATAGATGCATTTAAAGACCACAAAGATATACTAAATGACTACTATATTGCTTTTGAGGATGTAAATAACGACGGGATTACTAATATACCTATTATAGACATCGAAAGTATAAACAAAGATTCGCTCTCTACATCTACAATGCCAAAGAGCCTTATAATTAGTTGGAACAAATATAATGGAAAAGAAGGCAAGGATGCAGATTTATTATTTGTAAATAAAATTTACTACAATTACGAATTAAACTTTAAATTCTTAATACCTAATAACTTAGTCGGAAAAATATCGATTAATGAAAATACTGATCAAAATACAAGTAGCAGTTATAAAATATTTAATTTCTATTATAATGAGAGTTCCACTCCTTATTTAGATAAAAAAAATAGACAACAGCTATTTTCTTTGAACTTAGCCGAAAAAGGTGTAGTAGATGATTCAAAAACTATAAATAATAAGGGAGATATAATACTTGAAAGTGATAAATATGTGTATTCAATATCTGATATAAATGAGAAATTATTTAATAAACTTGGTTTGAGTATAGATATATTAAAAGATTATTTTTCGATAATAAAATGATTAAGTAAAGTTTAATGGAGGCTAGAAAATGAAAGAAAAGATATTAGTACTAGAGGATGAGATTGGGATAAGAAGTTTTGTAAGTATAAACTTAAAAAGAGAAGGATATGAAATTATAGAAGCTGGAATAGGTGCTGAGGCTATTGAAAAAATAAATGAAAATAACGATATTTCAATAGCGCTTTTAGACGTGATGTTACCTGATATGAGTGGTATTGAAGTTTGTAAATATATAAGACAAAAATTCGATCAAGTTGGAATAATAATGCTTACTGCAAAGGCTCAAGAAGAAGACAAATTAGAAGGGTTTATATCAGGAGCTGATGACTATATAGTAAAACCATTTAGTATAAAAGAGCTATTAGTTAGAGTTGCAGCACTTCTTAGAAGAGTTAAAAAAGAAGAAAGTTCTATGAAATTAAATAAAATAGTTTCAGATCCATTTGAACTTGATTTAGATAAGAGAAAATTATTCAAAAATGGAAAAGAAATAGAACTTACTCCAACAGAGTTTTCAATTGTAAAATATTTAATGGTAAATGCAAAACAATCGCTTAGTAGAGATCAAATACTAACAGAAGTTTGGGGCAATAATTACTTGTATGATTTTAAAATAGTCGATGTAAATATAAGAAGAATAAGAAATAAAATAGAAGATGACCCATCAAAACCAAAATATATCCAAACTATTTGGGGTTATGGATATTGTTTTAGAAAGGAAGACTAGATTTTGAAATTACATTTAGAAGGTTTGAGAAGGAGAGTAGTAAAATATTATTTCATAATGATAATAATTACAGTCGCTTTGTTCGAAGTGTTATTTATGTTTTATATGAAAGAATATTACTACAGTATGGCAAAATCATACTTAGAGCAGCAAGTTAGATATACTCAAAGTAGTTATGACTCTACAGCTATGGACTCAACAAGCTTTCAAGATAAGATAAATAATATATTAGAAAAAGAGAGTCTCAGTCAAGATTCAAGTTACAAAGAGGTAAATAATGATTTTGCTGTTGCAATAGAAATTATAAATAAAAATAAAGAAATAATACTAGACCAATATGGTATAAAAACTAATGAAGTTGTCAATTATGAAGATGTAAATAAAGCTTTAGCTGGAAACGAAGACTATAGTTTTTCAATAAGTTCTATAATCGAAACAAAAGATCATATTATGAGTGTATCTGTACCTTTAAAGGTTAATAATGTGGTTGAAGGTGTCGTTAGATATAGCGTATCTTTAAATAAGGCAGATAGCGCAATTTTTAGAGTAGTATTTATGATATTTATAGGCGGACTTGTAATACTTTTAATATGTCTTCTTATAAGCCTAAGATTTGCAGATTCACTTATAAGGCCAATACAAGATTTGAAAAAGACTGCAAATCAACTTGCACAAGGAAATTATAATATAAAATTAGAAAATGAAAAACTTCATGACGATGAAATCGGAGATTTAGTCAGAACGTTTGATCATATGGCAAAAGAAATCGATAAAACTCGTAAATTAAAAGAAGAATTTATATCTTCAGTATCTCATGAGCTTAGAACTCCGCTTACATCTATAAAAGGATGGAGTGAGACTCTAGGATATGAAGGTATAAGCAGAGAAGAGCTTGATTTAGGGCTTGGAATTATACAAGATGAAACAGAAAGACTTATAACTTTAGTTGAAGAACTTCTTGATTTCTCTCGTCTTGCATCAGACAGAATAAGACTTCAAATCGACACAGTAAATGTCGTTAAACTTGCAAAAGACGTTGTAAATCAACTTGGAGTTAAGGCAAGCGAAAAGAATATTACACTTTTAACAGAATTTAATACAAAAGAAAGAGAAATAGCCGATATACAAGGTGATAAAAATAGACTAAAACAAGTTTTAATCAACCTTGTGCAAAATGCCCTTAAATTCACTGAAGAAGGAGGATATGTCGTTGTTAGACTGTCACAAGGTGACGAATATACGACTTTCTCTGTAGTCGATAATGGAATAGGTATAAAACAAGAAAACCTAGACAAAGTTTTAGAAAAATTCTTCCAAGAAGACTACCATAAATCTGGAAGTGGTATAGGCCTTGCCATAAGTAATGAAATAGTAAAATTACACAAAGGTAAATTAATATTAGAAAGTCAAAAAGGAGAAGGTACTTGTATTACCTTTACTTTAAAAAATAATTTAATGGATGCTATTGCAGAGGAAAAAATGTGATTTAATCACATTTTTTTCTGTATATAGATTTAAGGTATAATTTAAAAATATAATTATAGTTTTAAATTATAAAATCAAAAGAAAAGAGGCAAAATATGAGAAATATAAAGATGACAATAGAATATGATGGAAGCAATTTTAAAGGATTCCAAAAACTAAAAGACAATGAAAATACAATACAAGGAAAATTAGAATCTGTTTTAAGTCAAATGGCAGATGAAAAAATTGAGATAA
>OLQC01001911.1_pt1 | contig 15185 bp, 7 predicted proteins | sample 1672471 | NCBI WGS metagenome assembly OLQC01 (sample SAMEA3136689, study PRJEB25190) | human gut metagenome | biome: human gut; feature: human-associated habitat; material: faeces | place: Austria | collected 2013
CGCTCCAGACGGGGCGCGGCTGCGGCGGGCTTCACCTTGTGAACGATCTTTTTCTTTGCTTGTTCCATGATGGTTTTCCACCTCCCGCGACCATATATCCCTCTTTTCAGGGAAAGAATCAACCGTTATCTGGATACAATCCGCCCCATACGGGAGAGAATTTTCGGCGCAGAACTGCATCGATTCTCACAAATTCCTTCCGAGTGATCAATTTATTTTCCAGTAGTCGCCGCACGACGGAAAGCGCCGCACGATAGGACAGTTCACGCCGGAACTGATCGTGGGTCAGCATGGGCCGATCTTTCTGAACTCCAGCAGCTTTCGGCGTAGATTTATTAGGCGTAACGCTCATAGATGATCTTTCGCTTCTTTCTGCGCAGCACCAAAGCGATGCGCGATATAACAGGCATGGCGGCAATACTTCCGGGTTCGGTCGTGCCCCAGCAGCACCTTTCCGCACCCGGCGCAGCGGCGAATCCCGCCCACCGGCCTGGCCAGATTTCGCCAGTATCCCATCCGACACGCGTCTGAGCAGAAGAACCGCTTTCTTCTGCCGGGAATCTGAGCAACGGGCTTTCCACACCGCAGGCAGACGGCTTTGCCGGTCACATTTCCCTGCGGCAAACTGGTATGGCAATGATCTGTGTTAATAGGGCGCAACGCTGCCTGTTTTGCATTTTCCCGCTGACAGAATGATTTTACCGTATTCACGGATAAGCCCAGCATCGCGGCGATGCGCTTGTAACCTTCGCCGCAGTCGCGCAGCCTCCGAATTTCTTCCTGCTGATCTCGTGTCATCATGTATCCCCCATTTAAGAAAAGCGGCCCTCCCTCCGAAGAGAGAAGGCCGTCCAGTTGTGTGTTATAAAGGATTTGATCAGACGAGTTTCGAGTACTTCCCGGAAACCCAGCCCACGCGGGCGCCCACTACGACGGCATGCCAGCCGTTTTCAGCGGTGGCTACCCACTCAAAGGTAGAACCGTCCCTTGCAGCGGTAATGCGGTCGTACTGCGTACCGTTGCCCACGCGAATGTTGACCGTGCCGCCATCACAGACGATGCGCACACGTTTGGCAGAGGACGGTTCAGAAGGCTCGTCGGGTTCGGCAGGTTCCTTTCCCGCGTCGTGATCCGCAACCGCGTCCATCAGCGCCTTATGGGTATCGCTGCCGTACACGCCGTCCTGCGCAAGCCCGGTTCTGGCCTGAAACCGCTTAATGGCAGTCTCCGTCTCGCCGCCGAAGTCACCGTCCGCACCATACCGGGGCAAGCTGTACCCCAACTGGAGCAAGAATTCCTGAAGCGCCTTCACATCCGTACCCTTGTTGCCCTTCTTCAGGGTTCTGGTTCCCAGCGTGTACTCGCTCGCCGGGGTATCGGGTTTTGCCGCACCGCCGCCCGTAAACACCGCGTCGCCATAATCCACGAAGGGCAGCTGATACCAGTGCGTCCACTTGCGAGAAGAGACCTTCGTTTTCACGCAGCCGTAGTTGAAGCCGCGCTCCTCCACGGCGTAGCCGCCGCCGATGTACACGCCCACATGCCCGTCAAAGCGCAGCGCCACGCCGGGCACCTCGGGTAGCGTATCAATCGTGCCCCATGCACAGCCCCTGCTCTTCGCATAGCTGAACATCCCGTTGGCGCTCTTGTCCGGGCAGCCGTGCGCGCCGTACTTGCTGGAAAAGGCCTTGCTCGTGCCGATGGATTCGATCACGCCCTGCCCACCGTTCGTCCACTGGTAACCCTTGATCAGCCCTACGCAGTCGGCGCAGACTTTCTTTTTCGCGATGTCGTCGCGGTACCGGGCGGTACGGCCGGAACCGTAGTGCGCCGGATACTGCTTCGCCTTGCGGGCACGCAGATTCTCGGTGCATTTATAGACGACGGCGCCGTACCAGTAGGGCTGACCCACCATCTTTTCACAGAACGCGACGAAGTGTTCGTTGGTAAAAGGCATATTGATTCGTTCGCTCATTCCTGCTCACCGTCCTTCTTCTCATCGGTGCGCCCATGCAGCTGCGCCAGCACGTCCTTCATTCTGTCGGGAATGGGCAGGCCGATGTGGGCTGCGTTCTCCAGCAGGGACAGACCCTCGTTGGACAGGTAGAAGCAGATCACGGCGCTGCGCAGTGCGGAGCCGGTGCCCACAATATGAATGTCCACCACGTTGGCCACGCCCACCAGCATCAGGATCAGCACCTTTTTACAGATTCCCTTGAAGCCCACGGCGCTGGACAGCTTCTTGTCGATCACCGCGCACATGAGGCCCGTGATGTAGTCAAGCACCATGAAAATGATCAGCGCGATCATCAGTCCGTCCATACCTCCCAGAAAGTACCCCAGCCAGCCGCCAATCGCCGCGACAGCCATCTGAATCTTTGCCCAGATGATGTCAATGGAAAAGTTCCTCATGATAAAATCCTCCGTTTTTGTATTTCAAAAGCCGTCCTTGCGAGCGGCTCATGAGTCAGTTCAGCGCAATCTGCGGCGCTTCGGTTGAAGTTTTCTTTTGCCAAAGCGCAGGCGTATTCGGCGGCTCCCAGCCGGTCTGGGAGGTATGCGCCGTAATGCAGGCGTACTCCATGCCGTTTTCATCGGGATAGAAAACACTGTCGTCCAAGGCGTAGTCCACGCCCGCCTGCCAGATACGCTTTGTATCCTCGTGGATGATCTCGACCTTTCGCCAGAGCACAGGCACCTTGTCCGGCTCCCAGCCGGTTTGTGTGGTGTGCGCCTGAATGCAGCGCCAGAGAAAACCGGCATAGCTGTACACGTCGCCAATCTGTACAGAAAGGCCCCGCTGCCAGACGCGGCCCTCCAAAGCAGGCTGCACCGAGAGCAATTCTTCATCCGTGAGCTTTCCGTCCGCCACAGCGGAGCGCAGCAGCAAGCCCAGCACAGCGGGTAGGGTTTCCTCCGCGCTGACGGCAATGAAACCCTCGAACGGCAGCGCCTGCATTTTCATTTCGTCCGTGACCTTTTGGCCTTCGGACACTCCTACGGTATCCGCCAGGATCAGCACCTGCTCCGCCGTTACGCCCGTCATCTGGAAATTGTCGCCGGACAGGGTATATTGACTCTCCGCGAGCCGTTTGGCCGCAACAAAAGAGGAGCGGATGACCGTTCGCACCCGCCCCTCCAAGGGAATCACGATTTGCACTTTTCTTCCTCCTTTTTAGCCGACAGCGTCGCCGCCGTTGTAAACCACCTGCAGATAGGGCTGCTGGCTGGTGTCCGAGCCGCTCATGCGCATATAGCATTTGGAATAGGTGGACGATCCGAAATTGTAGGGACTCTCATACAGGCACAGACCGCCATACGCGCCGCTGGCCAATCCCTGCACCGCCGCTACGGGAATGGCGAAGGTCGCTGTTTCGCCTCGGCCAATGCTGCCAATGGCCCCGTAGTTTACCGCGATGCTGGGCGCGCCGCTGGCGGACGTGTTGGTGATGGCGCATAGGTACAGCGTTTTCGCGCTGCCGGAGCCGCTGCCCGTTTTGCGGTTGAGCGTGAGTGTTGCCGACTTGATCGTCGTCCCGGACAGGATGGTTCTGAGCGTACTGAACCACATGCAGCCGTAATTCCAGCTGAGCGAGGATTTATAACCGCTGGCCGAGTACACGCCCTGCACCACGTCCTGCGTATCACTGCGCCAGCCGCCGCGATAGGATTTGGTCGTCGTTGCGTACATCAGCGCCGTATTGTCCGGCGTGACCACAGGAATGGCCGTGCCGTAATCGGTCGTTACGCCCGTATCGAAAATCTGGCCGTTGTTGCCTTTGTTCCGGGAGCCGGAAGGCACCGTGCCGCTGCAGATGATATACCCGGCATAGGACACCATGGCCCACGAGCATGATCCCTTGCAGCTTTGCACATAGGCCCAACCCATATAGACCTCCAAGCCCTGCAAAGCGTTGTACAGGCCGCAGTTATAGAGGTACACATGGCTGGTGCGGCAGTAGATCGAGTCATAGGTCACGTTGTTCGCGTCCAGCGTGCAGTTGTTCAGCTCCACATGGTGGTTCATCTGCAGGTCAATGAGGTACGGATTCCGATTGGAGCCGTTCAGCGTTCGGATTTCCCGCAGAGACAGATTCTGAAAGCAGATGTGCGCTGAACAGCCCTTGACCGAGATATAGCTGTTCAGGCGGCTGTTGGCATAGCCATAGATGGTCAGCTTACCCGGCCCGGTGATGCCCTGAATCTGCGTTCCGGCAGGCTCGTAAACTTCGCTGGTGCCGCTGGGCAGATAAATAACCACATTCGAGCGGAGAAAACGGTTGTTGACTGCCTTCACCGCGTCACCCAAAGAGCGGAAATAGGTGTCGCTGGTGCCGGAATAGGACGTGTTCACATACAGATACAGCGGCCCGCCATAGGCCGCCGCCACGGAATCGGAGATCACCTCATCGGCGTACAACTGCTTGAAGCCCACATTGCCGTTGGCGCTCATTTCCATGAGCACGTTTTCATTGTTGGCAGGATCAAGCAACTGGAGCAGGAAGTTCTCGGTCGTGATCGCCACGTTGTTGGGGCCGATATAGATGCCGCTGGATTTGACTTCTTCCGCGCCCGCGGCAACCCATTCGCTGCCCGTGTACCTTTTCAAAAGGTTAGGCGTGGAGCTGGTGTCCAGCCACAACATATTGGTATAGAGCGTCGTGGGCGCTGTGCTGCTGCGGTAGACCTTTTCGGCGTTGTAGGTCGTGGTGCTGACCTTGAGGGCGATATTGTTGGCATTCTGCGTGATGCGTGTTTCAGCGTTCGCCATCCGCGTGCTCATGCCGTACAGATCCTCCGGCGCAGTGCTCCAGTCCGTCCAGCTGTCCAGCACCTCCACCTTCAAATTCCGGAATTGTACCGTTCCTGTGGTGCCATTGGCTCCGCCTGTTCCGATGGAAACATAGGCGATGCCCGTGGGATTGAAGCTGGACAGGTTCAGCGGGCCGAACCGCATTCGCACCCAATCCTCGTCTGTAGCAACAAAGCTCGCGTCCGTTGAGCGCAAATACCAGCCTCGCCCGGTAATCATGGTATTGCCATTTGCGTCCACATAGCGATAATAAACCCAGATGCCGGTGTATACGTTGGCAACGCTGGCAGAGCTGGTGTCCACATCCGTCCGTTTCAGGTCAAAGGAAAGGCGGATATTGCTGGCGCTGCCGCTGTGCTCGAACAGGTCGTCTGACACATTCAAATTCCATCCGGTATAGGTAGAAGTCGCGCCGCTGGCATAGCGATATTTGTTATCCACAAAGGTGTGCGTATTGCCGGAATTCAGGCAGTAGTTGCGCCCGGCGTACTTCTCATAGGCGTACAGCGCCGAGGACGTAACCGCCGAGGTGATGGCTTCGGGCGTAACCTTTTGCTCCGCCTGTTCGATGCGGGTAGAAAGCGTCGTGATTTCTGTTTTGTCCGCTTTCAAGGCAATAGCCGCGTTGGTCTGCTCAATGGCCGTCTGAGTTTCGGTTCTCAGATTGCCGACCTCGGTGTAGGCTTCATAACCGATCTGCGACAGTGGCTTGAACGCCCCGTTCACAAAACGGTATAAGGTGTGCTCCGGGATCAGCATCAGCTGATACATCGTGCAGAGCAGGCCCAACGTAAGGTAGGTGTATCCATCTTCCTCCGTAGGAATGGCTGAAGTCAGCAGCGGTTCTACGGGCGTAAATACCGAGCCGTTCAATGTGCCCACCACATAACAGGCTGCGTATTGCGTGCCGCTGAAATTGGGCAGCATGGTTCGCAGAAAACAGGCCGGATAGGACAGGTACAGGTTGCCGGTGTAGGCGTTGGCGTTCACTGCCAAAAGCGACCAGAGAATGGGCCGGTCGATATCGAAGGGCATACCCACAGCCAGATTGAAGTAGCCGTCCGCGTCGCCCACCACCAGATGATTGGCCCCGATGGCCGTTTTCGCTTTTACCGAACCGCCAATGCGGATGCGGTCATAGAAGTTGCTGTCGTAGTTTGCGTCCGCCCACCAGCCTTTTTCAACGGTGGTGCTGTAAATCAGGGCATTCTCCCGGTAAGTCAGATGCAAGATGCTGCCCGCGCTGTATTGGGTGCCCAGCCGCTTTGTGCCGCCGTAGTAGCCCGGAATGGCCTCGGTAGTCGTACCGTCCGACATAGTCAGCGTCAGGGTGACGTTGGTGCCGCCGGTAGTAGGCAGCCAGTAGGTGATCTGCTGGCCGTCCTTGAGTTCCGAAAAGGAAGCCGCGCCTGTCCAGTTGGCCGTAGCGACGGTCTGCGTGCCCACAATAAACTCCGGGCCGCTGCCGGACACCGAAATGCCCGCCAGATCGTCCTTGTACTGCTGGCTCCCGCGCACGGTGGAAACGATAGCGTCCTCAGTGAGCTTCAGCTCGGCGGCGCTGACACGCTCATCCAGCGCGTCCATATCGTCCTTGTCCGCCTTGCCTGCCACCATGAGACGCAGGTAGGTATTGGACGTGATATCCATGGCATTCAGGGCATTGATGGTGGCTTCTCTGGCAAAGAGCGTGTCCACGTCCAGATTGGCAGCAATCAGGGAGCGGATGGCGGCGTTATCGCCGAAGATGTTCTGCACATTCAGCGTTTTGGCTGTAATACTGCCCTCGATGATTTTCTCACCGCCGTTGATACTCAGATCGGTCACATCGTCATTGGACACCTGTTTGAGCGACGAAACCACATTTCCACTCTCATCGACCGATACAGAATAGAAATGCCCGTCCGCGCCCTTGACCACCAATTCGCCCACGGTCAGAGACACCATGTTTGCTTCGGTCACGGCCAGTTTGGCGATATACAATTCACCCGCCATGCCTTGCGTGATAATGGCCGTGTCAGTAGCCAAGTCTTTGATGTGTGCCCAATCAATGTCGGCGGTTCCAATATCCGCCTTGACCATGCTGGCCACGGCTGCCGAAAGGGTCGTAATAGCCGCCCAGTCAATGTTGGCTTCGTTGATATTGGCGGTCGTGATCTGCGCTTTGGAAATCTCTGCGATGTCTGCTGCCAGCCGTTCAATTTGCGCCCAATCAATGTTGGCGTTGACGATATTCGCGGTGGTGATCTGGGCCGTGGCGATCATGGCAATGGAGGTGTACAACTCATCCGACGTAATCGTTCCAGCCGCCAGTTCCTTGATCTTAGCGGTAACGGCATTCAGGGCATTGACGTTCAGAACGTCGATCAGAGCTTCTGCGATATGTGCTCGCGTGATACTGGCGTCCTGAATATGAGCGCTGCCGATAGCGGCGTTTTTGATCTGTAAGCTGCCAACAGACCCAGATTGCAGCTGCCCGCTGCCCACAGAATTGAGTGCCAACTTTGCGCCAGTAATAGAGCCGGATGCCAACTGACGGGCGGAAATCATGCTGCCTTCCAGCGCGTCGGCTACGGTGCCCAGCGTGACCGAAGTGTATTTCTTGGTCAGGCAGTCGTAGGTGTACTGCGTCATCCTCATGGATACTTCCACGCCAATGCGCCGGGCCACCACGCGCACGCTGTCGCCCAGAAAAATGTCGGAGAGCGCGGCATATTGCTTATACTCTTCGGCATCCGAGCAGTTGACGAAATCCACTTTCAGCGTGACGGTTGGCAGATCGCAGCCCGCGTCAAACTCCGCCTGCGCTGCCTTACGCATTTCAGCATAGCACTGCGTTTTGCTTTTCGGCTCGTCGCCGTCCGTGACTTCCTTGGCTTCCGATACCGGCAGATGAATCCATTTCGGGTGGGTATAGGCATTGAGGTTCGGACTGTCGAGATACAGTTCTGGCAGATACAGAATATTCCCGTCCGCGTCCTCGCCGGTGGGCATGATGCGGGTAACCACATCCGTTTCGTCCACATCGTAGGAAATGCCGGTCAGGTTCTTCTTTTCCCGGATGGATATGTCGGTGTCATTGCCCACGTGCTTCACCAGAAATACATCGTACCAGTCGCGGGCCAGCTCCGCACCGTACTTGCTGACCAGCCCATTTTCACCCAGCATGGCTTCCACGGGATTGATATTTTCCCACTCCACGTCCTCGGCAGTGCTGGTCAGATCGGAATAAAACGAGAAATCATGGCTTGACAGGCAGGCCCCAGCAAGACTCTGAACGACGGAAGCCCCCACCGCAGAGGGCGAGGGCTTCAGGCTTCTTACCATGTTGTCGAGTAGGTCATAGAAAATGTGCCGGGCGTAAACCGTGACCTTGTCCAGCTCCGGCACAACGCGGTAGATGCGGAAGGGCTGATCGCGCAGCTGCCGGGCTTCGATGACCTGATTGCGGAAGCCCACGTTGGTCTGTACCATTTGGGTTTCCGTGCGCTGAAAGGTCAGATACTGCGAAGCCATATAACCGTGCTTACCATCCGGAGCGGTGACCTCGTACCAGCTGGACGTGGTCTTATTGAGGACGATCACCTCGCGGCCCTTTTTGTACTTGCCGAGAATCTTGTAATTCGTGCCCGTACCGGAGCGCAGATGCAGCGGCCCGCTTTTGGTCGTGATCTTATAGATCTGCACGTCGTAGGTGCTGGTCTGATACTGCTGCGTGACCAGATCGACGCTGGGCGTCATGGCGGCAGGCACAGGCGCACGAAGGATGCAGCCCTCCGAGAGCCGCGTCCATTTGCCGCGCTCGTCAATGTCATGCACCAGCGTAAGCTCCCACTCGCCGTTCAGCGTTTCGGTCACAGTGCAGGACATGGGCGAAACCGCGCCGAGGCCATTGCTCGAAAAGTCGGTGCAGTTGGCAGGATATACACAGATCACGCGAGATACCTCCAATTCGGCTGAACAACGACCTTCGTCACATTACCCGTCCAGCTAATGGCATTCTGACCCGGCAGCAGCGTCGGAAAATCTCCGCCCATGCAGCCGTTCATGCTGGTGACACCCTTGTAGGCTTCCATGAGCGGAGTGTCCAGCGTAATACTGTCGGTAATGCCGTCCAGTTCCACAATGGTCATGCCCACCATGAGCGTGATTTCGCCGGAACCATACACCGTAATGACCGGTTCAGAATAGACGCTGCCGGGGTTGGTGATGAACGTGCCAGAGGTCGTTACGGTGATCTCTGGCACATTCTCCTGATACCAAAACGGTTTACAGCGGAAGTTCACGGCAAATGACCGGTGCGGATTGCCCCGCAGGATTTTCTCGAACGGGATCTGATTCACGATCCGGGCATAATAAAAGCCGCCCGGCCTGTTGGCGAAGGCGACTTTCCCGCTTCCCTTCAGATAGGAAGCAATGGTGCGGATATTGCTCGGATCGGAAATCATGCACTGCGCTGTCAGGATCAGATCGTCATAAACGTCGTCTCCTTCCAGCGTCGTCAGGCAGCCCGGTCTGCCGGGTACATTAGTGAATGTCGCACGCTCAGCGGGAATGGTAATCGGTGGCTGTTCCAGCACATGAATGCCGTATTCCGTGCATTTCACACCATTCCATGAGAACCAGTCGTTCATGCCATTCTCAGCCCCTTTCCGCGCTGCTGTCGTCTGGTCAGCGTCGCAATTTCAACCGCCAGCGAGCGGATGTCCTGTTCGTCCCGTACCACCATCTGCTGTACATGAATGGTGGAGGACACGTTGTTGTTATAAGTTCTGCGGTTATCGCTGCTGCTTTGGACAATGGAGCCTTCCCGCGCCTCACCGGTCAAAAAACGGGAGGCGTTGCGAATAACCTTGGCTTGTTCCTTGCTTTCCTTCAGCACACCTGCGCCAAAGCCGCGCATAACCATTGTGCCGACTTCATCTCGGAATACCTGCGAAGGGCTCTTGATTTTGAGCTCTTTCTTGGCCGCATTCACAGCTTCGCGGGCAGCAGAGCGCATAGCGGAGATCACGCCGGAGCGCCCGGCCAAAATACCGGCTCGCAAACCCACCATGGCATTTACGCCTGCGGAGCGAAGCGTCGCTGTCGTCAGTTGGGTGCTGACGGCTGTGCGCACACCGGAAGCCACGCTGGCTCCCGCTGAACTCATGTTGTAGGACGAAAGCGCACTGGCAAGACCCTCTGCGGCGCTGGTGCCAAGGGACGAGAGCTCATCGCCCGGCAGTGCGCCGGTGACAGCGGCTTCAACGCTGGCTGCCAAGGCACCGGCATCCGAGGTAAAATCGTAACCGCTCATGCCTTCGCCTACGCCCGCCGACACATTTTCGCCTACGGGCTTGACCCGCTGGGAGGGCGAATGGATGTCCAAGGCCATATTCAGAGCGGCTTCAAGGTTTGTAGCGACCGTCTCCGCATCGCTGTCCCAGCCTGCCGCTGTCATACCTTCGCCCACACCTTCGAGAATGTGAGTGCCGACCTCGTTGGTATCCAGCGCCTGCAGGAAGGTCAGAATGGTTTGCAGGTTCTCCAAGTCCTCCTGCTTCACTTCCTGTCCCTGCTGAATGGCGGATACGATTTCGGCCACATAGGTGGAAAGCTCGGCCACTCGTTCTGCCGGGAAATCGTATTTCATGCTGGTGTCCAACGTGCTCATGATACCGCTGTCACCGCCGAACAGGAAATTCCACCACTGACCCAAGCGGCCTTTTGCCGTTTCAATGCGATCCAGCGCAGAGTCAATCATATCCAGAGAGGTCGCAGGCATCAGACCGGCAGCCCGGCCAAGCGCCGTCGTGCCCAACTGATCCACCTCGGCTACTTCCGTGCGCAGCTTATCAATGGACTCCTGTGCACCGGTCACGTCCGGAGCCACCATCACATGCAGCGTTCCGTCCGCATCCAGCACGGCTACCTTGTCGGCGGTCAGCAGTTCCGTAGGCACAGCCTCCACAGGGATTTCCTGTCCGTCCTGCCAGAATTTCGTTTTGGGATCGAGCAGCACGTCCTGTGGGTTTTCGTACAGCTCGCCCAGCTTGACGATGCCCTGCACTTCTACGGGATTTTCCACAATGAATTTTCTGTAGGCAATCAGGTCATAACCATAGATACCTACGGTCACGGACAGCTTGGGCTTGACGGCATTACTGTCGTCATACTTGGCGATATATGCCGTGAAGTTCTGCAAAAGTTCAGATTTATCGCAGCCTGTGGCCTCGGCAAACCTGCTGACGATGGCCTCGATCTGGGCGGAGGAAAGCTGGGATACATCCACGTTTTCCGCTTCGAGGTATTTGGTCACCATGGCCGTGATGTTATCCGGGGTCAGCTCAGTCGTCAGCGCTCCGCCCGTCACTTCCTGATAGGCCAGTACAAAGGCGGTGATACCGTCCGGGGACAGCCCACTCACGTCTACGCCGTTTTTCTCCATGTACTTGGAGATGTAGGCAGTGATTTCGGCGGGCTTCAGCGTGGATACGTCCGTCCCGGAAGCCAGTTCCTTATAGGCGCTGACCATAGCTGTGACGTTTTCAGGAGTCAGGCCCGACACGTCTGCACCGTTTGTGATTTCGGCATAGGCGCTGACCAGCCCAATCAGCCCTTCGGGCGTGAGCGCAGCCTTGTCCGCACCCTCCGGGATTTCGGTGTACTTGGCGATGAACGCTTCAACCTTGGGCTGCAGCTGCTGCGCCGCAGCGTCCTCCTGATAGCCGGACACAATCACGTCCGTGGTAATCGCACCGGGATTTTCCGCAAAGGCATTCCAGCGCTCCTGCGCCCCGGTCATGTCGAGATCAGTGGCGATTTTAAGGACTTCCTCCGGCAGCGCTTCGCCGAACATGGAGGTCAGGCCGGGCAGTTCCACCTCGCGGTTGTTGAGAAAGGTCTGAATGGCCGCGATCTGTTCCAGCGCAGTCGTGAAGTCAATTTCCGGGAACATGGCCTGAATCTCGCCTTCGGTCATGCCGCTGTCCAGAAGCGACTGAATCTGGGTGAGCATGGCGATGTACTCGGTCATCGCGCCCTCATCCATGGCTGCTGAGATGGCATTCAGATCTTCCAATAACGCGGGCTTTTCCGTTTCCGTCGCCGCGCTGTATTCGCGGAGCTTTTGGGTCAGCACATCCACATCGGCGGCGGCTTTCTGAATGTCCTCCTGCTGCCAGACGGGCAAAACAACATCGGCCAGCAGCTTGGCGTATTCCATCGCCGCAGCCCGGCGCTTTTCGTTGTACTCGCTGTTCAGCTGATCCAGCGCAGCCTGCCGTTCGGCGCTGTCCTCAATCAGCTGGATGAGCGCGTATTCCTTGTCGTACTGCGCATCAATCTGCTGATTGACGGCGGCAAGTCCCTCCGCAGCGGCAACCAGCGCATTTTCGTAGACGGATACATCCGCGTCCTGTTTTCCACGGGCTTGCGCACGTGCTACCTCTGCTTCCAGCTTTTGACGGATGGTATCAAAGCCATCCACGTCCTCCGGGCTCAGGTGATACTTGATCTCAATGGCTTCACGGGTGTCGATCAGCTCCTGCAGGCGAATTTTTTCCTTTTCGGTCAGGAAGCCGTTCTGCCGCTTTTTCAGCAGCCGCTCGATCTCCGCGTCCATCTGATCCAGCGTCTGAATGTCCGCTGCCAGTCCCTCAGATACACTGGTATAGCCGTTCTTGTCGGCGGTTTCTTTCAGCGCAGTCAGTTCATTCCGGGTAGAAGCGGTGAGCGTTTTGAACGAATCCGTCCAGTGGGCGACGATCTCATTGCTTTCCTTTTCGCCGTCCGACCACACCGCCAGCAATCCGTCCAGCCACTTCTGTGCGGACTGCCGGTCGCGGACAAAGTCGCTTTTCGACATGCCGAAGAAGGACAGCCCTTCACTGCTGCCATAGAAAGTCTCTGCGGCGGTGTCTTTCCACTGCTTCGCCGTATCTTCCATGCCAGCCAGCGCTTCGCGCGCCTTTTTCGCGCCGGACACATAATCCGCCAACGCGACAGTGCCCGCAATCACTGCGGCGGCGACGGCGAACCATACGGCGGGAGATTTGCCCAGAACCGTCAGAAATCCCTTCCAGCCGCCGCCCGCCTTGCCAACTGACGTGGCGAACTTGCCGAAAGCAGTGGATACCGTACCGACGCCCTTCGTGATCTTCCCCAGCGCCAGCAGTACCGGCCCGGCAGCGGCAGCATAAGCCGCGAACTGAATGATCTGCTTCCGCTGGGATTCGTCCATGGAAAGGAACTTCTGCAAAAGCTCTTCCGCGCCGTCAATGAGACTGCGGATGGTGGGGTTCAGGTCGTCTCCGATCTGCTGCCCGAACAGCAACGCAGTGTTCTTGAGATTCTTCAGCTTGCTCTCCGTGGTGGCGTAACGCTTATTCGCCTCTTCGGACAGTGCGGTGTTCTTTTTCCATGCGCTGGTCGCCATATTCTGCGCCCGCGAGAAAAGGTCGGTAGCATTGACAGCACGGAGCATGGTATCGCGCAGCCGAATTTCCTTGATGCCGATCTCGTCCAACACTGCGATGGCGCTTTCACCCTCGTCGTCCAGTTTGGACAGACCTACGATGAACGACTGGAACGCAGCGGCGGGATCGCTGTCCCACAGGGCTTTGAACTGCTGCCCGGTCATCCCGGCCACCTTGCCGAAATCGTCCAGCGCCTCGCTTCCTGTTGCGGAAGCGACCTCCATTTTGATCAGTGCCTTGGAGAAAGCGGAGCCGCCCATCTGGGCCTCGATGCCCACGGAGGACAATGCCGCCGCAAAGCCCAGCACCTGCGCTTCTGTCAGACCCACCTGTTTGCCCGCGCCGGCCATACGATGCGCCATCTCCATGATGGGCTTTTCTGTCGTGGCGAAATTGTTGCCCAGATCGACCAGTGTGGAGCCGATGTTGCTGAACTGGCTTTGACTGGCGCCCATGATATTGGCGAACTGGGCGATGGTCGTCGCGGCGTCGCCGGCGTTCAGGTCCTCACAGGAATTGCCCAGGTCGACCATGACGCGGGTGAAGTCGGACAGATGCTCGGTTGCAACGCCCAGCTGACCGCCTGCCGCCATGACTTCGTTAATTTCGTCCGTACCCGCCGCGACTTCGGTGGACATTCGCTTCGATGTATTCGCCAGCTGGTCGAACTGCGCTTCCGTCGCGTCTACGGTTTTGCGCACCGAGGTAAAGGAGGACTCAAAGTCAATGGAAGCCTTGACCGCCGCCGTGCCCAGCGCCACAATGGGCGTGGCCAGCGTCGTGGAGAGCAGCTTTCCGGCCTTCGTCAGATTCTTACTGACGCTATCGCAGGCTTTGCCGAAGGACTCCAGACTTTTCCCGGCCTTCGTCCATTCGGATTGCGCCGTTTTCAGTTCCTTATTGCAGCTGGCAATGTCCGCCTGCGTCTGCTTTACCGCAGCGCGGGCATTGTTGAGCGCAGTCTCCGCATCCTGAACTGCATCGGTGGCTTCGCGGATTTTGTCCGGATCGTTGACCTGCTGCGCCGCCTGCAGCTGTTCTTTCGCGGCGGCCAGCGCCTTTTCATATTCAGCGACCGCCTTCTGCTGCAGTCCCAGTTTCTCTTGAAGTAGCGTCAGCTTCGCGGTCAAACCGGCAGCGGATTTATCGAAATTCTTCATACCCGCCGCAGCCAGGCGATAGCTGCTCTCGGCGGTTTTCATCTGCTTGCCGATAGAAGCGATGCTGCGTTGGCTGGTCTGAATCGCTTCTCCGGCAGACGCCCAGCTGGTGCGCGAAAGGGCGAGTTGGCGGTTGCACCGGTCGATTTCGGCGGCGGTCTCTTTGACTGCGCCCTTCGCGCTGTTCAGTTTGGTCTGCGCCGCGGAGAATGCGTCCGCCGCGTTCTGCGTAGATTTTTTCAGCGCAACATTTTGCCCTTCCAGCTTTTTGACTTCCTGAACGGCAGCTCGATACTCGCCCTTATAAGCGTCCAGATTTGCCTTGGCCGCAATGGTCGCAGAATCCGTTTCGCCCAGCGTATTCTTATAGTGCTTATACGCCTGCGCGGCGCTGGCTACTTCTGTTTTCAGCTGCTGCTGTTTGTCCTTCGCGTCCGCCAGCCGCTGTGCGTAGTCGTTCTGCCGGGTATAGCACTCCTGCAGCTTGTCGCTGGCCTGCTGAAGCGCGCGCTCATACTGACCGACCGCGTCCTGCTGAAGCTGAAAGGTGCGCTGAAGGGTAGAAAGTTTCGAAGACAGACCGGCCGTGGTCGTCTCGAAATTCTCTACACCCGCAGAGGCCAGCCGGAACGCCGATTCCGCTTCCTGGATCTGCTTGTTGATGGATTTGATATTGCGTGTGAAATTATCGCTGTTCAATGACAGCGATACCACGAGATCGCGGAGCGTCTCGCTCATGCCGACTCACCTCCC